>Ga0196981_1000150_pt1 | contig 56228 bp, 45 predicted proteins | sample S3_2013CmetaG_FD_155462 | JGI IMG/M metagenome (GOLD analysis project Ga0196981, IMG submission 155462) | Soil microbial communities from Anza Borrego desert, Southern California, United States - S3_20-13C | ecosystem: Environmental > Terrestrial > Soil > Desert | place: USA: California... | reverse complement strand
TTTCCAGCACGTCTTCCAGCGTCAGCGGCTCGAAGTACAGGCGGTCGGACGTGTCATAGTCGGTCGACACGGTTTCCGGGTTGCAGTTGACCATGATGGTCTCGTAACCGTCGTCGCGCATCGCCAGTGCGGCGTGCACGCAGCAGTAGTCGAACTCGATGCCTTGGCCGATGCGGTTGGGACCGCCGCCGAGGACCATGATCTTCTTCTTGTCGGTCGGCTGCGATTCGCACTCTTCATCGTAGGTCGAGTACATGTACGCAGTCTTGGTCGCGAATTCGGCAGCGCAAGTGTCCACGCGCTTATAGACCGGCCGCACGCCAAGTTCGCGACGCCTTTCGCGCACAGCCTTGTCGGTCGTCTTGAGCAACTTGGCCATGCGGCGGTCGGCGAAGCCCTTCTGCTTCAGCTTGAACAGCGTGGCCTTGTCGAGCTTGTCCAGCGTCTGGGTTTCCAGCCAGAGTTCGATGTCGACGATTTCCTTGATTTGAACGAGGAACCACGGATCGATGTGCGTCAGCTGCTGCACTTCTTCCAGCGAGAAGCCTTGCGCGAATGCGTCGCCCACGTACCAGATACGTTCCGGGCCGGGTTCGCCGAGCTGCTCTTCGATGGTCTCACGGTCCTTGGTCTTTTCGTTCATGCCGTCAACGCCGACTTCGAGGCCGCGCAGGGCTTTCTGGAACGATTCCTGGAAAGTGCGGCCGATTGCCATCACTTCACCTACCGATTTCATCTGGGTGGTCAGGTGACTGTCGGCGGTCGGGAATTTCTCGAAGGCGAAACGCGGCACCTTGGTGACGACGTAGTCGATGCTCGGCTCGAAGGATGCCGGGGTGGCGCCGCCGGTGATTTCATTGCGCAGTTCGTCCAGCGTGAAGCCGACGGCCAGCTTGGCCGCCACCTTCGCGATCGGGAAACCGGTTGCCTTGGACGCCAGTGCGGACGAACGCGACACGCGCGGGTTCATCTCGATGACGATCATGCGACCGTCTTTCGGATTCACAGCGAACTGCACGTTGGAACCCCCGGTGTCGACGCCGATCTCGCGCAGCACGGCGAGCGACGCGTTGCGCATGATCTGGTATTCCTTGTCTGTCAAGGTCTGTGCCGGGGCGACGGTGATCGAGTCGCCGGTATGCACGCCCATCGGGTCGAGGTTTTCGATCGAGCAGACGATGATGCAGTTGTCCTTCTTGTCGCGGACAACTTCCATCTCGAACTCCTTCCAGCCAATGAGGGATTCCTCGATCAGCAATTCGGAGGTCGGCGAGGCTTCGAGGCCGCGCTTGCAGATGGTTTCGAATTCTTCCGGGTTGTAGGCGATACCGCCGCCGGTGCCGCCCATGGTGAAGGACGGGCGGATGATGACCGGGAAGCCGATCACCTTCTGCACTCCCCACGCCTCGTCGAGCGTATGCGCGATGCCGGAACGGGCCGAACCGAGGCCGATCTTGGTCATCGCATCCTTGAACTTCAGGCGGTCTTCCGCCTTGTCGATTGCTTCCGGTGTTGCACCGATAAGTTCGCAGCCGTACTTGGTCAGCACGCCATTGCGATGCAGGTCGAGCGCGCAGTTGAGCGCGGTCTGGCCGCCCATGGTCGGGAGGATGGCGTCCGGACGTTCCTTGTCGATGATGCGCTCAACAACTTGCCAGGTGATCGGCTCGATGTAGGTGACATCGGCCATCTCCGGGTCGGTCATGATGGTCGCCGGGTTGCTGTTGACGAGGATGACCTTGTACCCCTCTTGACGGAGGGCCTTGCATGCCTGCGCGCCGGAGTAGTCGAATTCGCACGCCTGGCCGATGATGATCGGGCCGGCGCCAATGATCAGGATGCTTTTAATGTCTGTGCGCTTAGGCATTTTTGTGTTTCTCCATCATCGCCACGAAGCGATCGAACAGGGGGGCGATGTCATTCGGGCCGGGCGACGCTTCCGGGTGACCCTGGAAGCAGAAAGCGGGCTTGTCGGTGCGCGCGAAGCCTTGCAGCGAGCCATCGAACAGCGAGACGTGCGTGACGCGGCAGTTGGACGGCAGCGTGTCCACGTCAACGGCGAAGCCGTGGTTCTGCGAGGTGATCATCACTTGCTTGGTGTCGAGGTCCTGCACCGGGTGGTTCGCGCCGTGGTGGCCGAATTTCATCTTCAGCGTCTTGGCGCCGGAAGCCAGCGCCATGATCTGGTGGCCAAGGCAGATGCCGAAGGTCGGAATGCCGCGCTCGATCAGTTCCTTCGATGCCGCGATCGCATAATCGCAGGGCTCCGGGTCGCCGGGACCGTTGGACAGGAAGATGCCGTCCGGGTTCAGCGCGAGCGCATCAGCGGCGCTGGCCTGTGCCGGCAGGACGGTGACCTTGCAGCCGCGCTCGGCGAGCATGCGCAGGATGTTGTACTTGACGCCGTAGTCGAAGGCGACGACGTGGAATTTCGGGTTCTCTTGCTTGCCGTAGCCGCTGCCGAGCTTCCACTCTGTTTCGTTCCAGACGTAGGGCTTGGTGACCGACACTACCTTGGCGAGGTCCATACCGGCCAGGCCGGGGAAGGACTTTGCCAGGGCGAGCGCTTCTTCGGCGCTTGCGGATTCGCCCGCGACGATGGCGCCGTTCTGCGCACCCTTCTCACGCAGGATGCGGGTCAGCTTGCGCGTATCGATGCCGGCAATGCCGACAACGTTTTCGGCTTTCAGATAATCCGAGAGGCTGCGCTTGGAACGGAAGTTCGAGACGAGCAGCGGCAGGTCCTTGATGATCAGGCCGGCAGCATGGATCTTGCTCGCCTCGACGTCTTCTTCGTTGACGCCGACATTGCCAATGTGCGGATAAGTGAGGGTAACGATCTGGCGGCTGTAGCTGGGGTCCGTCAGGATTTCCTGGTAGCCGGTCATGGCCGTGTTGAACACGACTTCACCGATCGTATGACCGGGAGCGCCGATGGAAAAACCCTGAAAGATTGACCCGTCTGCGAGCGCAAGGATGGCCGGAACTGATTGGCCAGAAAAAAATGGCAGCAAGGGTAACTCCTGAGATGTTTACCGCCGCTGCGCCGCGCCAGAACGACCGTCGACCAAACGGCTTGCGCTGGCTGTCGTGGGTCTTTTTGGGACGGAAATGGAAGGGGTATGCGCTACGGCGGGTGAATTTAGTTAAACCCCGAGATTATAGCCGAGAACGCCTTGCTCTGCAAATTTGTAAGTTTGTGGTAAGGCGTTTGCAGCAGCCCCGGCCCGCCGGTTTCCGGGGCTGCGAAAACAGTATCAGACCTTCAACGCTGCGATGCCGGCGCGCGCGATCTGCACGTCCTCTGACGACTTCACGCCCGACACGCCTACTGCCCCGGCGCACTGGCCGTTGACGATGACGGGAACACCGCCTTCGAGCATGCCTTCGAGTTCCGGCGCGCTCAGGAAGGATGCGCGCCCGTTGTTGATCATGTCTTCATATACCTTGGTCTCGCGGCGCCCGAGGGCAGCGGTGCGCGCTTTCGCGGGTGCAATATGCGCCGAAATGGGGGCGGCATTATCGAGGCGCTGCAACCAGAGCAGGTGCCCGCCGTCGTCGACCACGGCAATGGTCACGGCCCAGTTGTTTGCCTTTGCTTCGGCTTCCGCCGCAGCGGCGATCGCACGCGCGTCATCGAGGGTGAGTACTTGTCTGGATTGCATTATGTCTCCTTCAACAAAAGCCGGCATTATAAGGCACGTGCCGCGCCCACCCGCCTCCGCAGTTCTACGAGCCCTGTTTCACGAGAAGTTCGACCAGCGGTTGCATCTCCTTCGGGAGCTTGCCGATGTGCGGCAGGACTTCGTCGCGCCTGCCCTCCTTTATCCATCGCACGAGAATTGCCAGGTCGGGCGCGGGTGTTTCCGGAACGGCAACTGGAGGTGCGGCGGTACTTGCGAATGCAGGTTCGCCGCGCTCGAAAGCATCCTGCTCTTCCTGACCGACGACACCAGCGATCAACCGGTTCAATCCGAGGGCAGCGCGGCGAGCGGCAATGTCGCGTAGCGACTGCAGGTTCACGTCGGGCCCGGTTGGGCTTATCGACACCAGCCCGCAGCTCGCGACAAACGACATCTGGCTGTCTTTCGCCAGATTGGCGTTGCTGATCGCACTGCAGACGCGTTGTGCGAAAATGCGCGCGGCTTCGCGGTTGATGCCGCTTGTGACAAGGGTAAAATCAGCATCGCCGGTCTTGGCGACGAGGTCGCTGCCGCGCACGGTACGCAGAAGCAGTTGGCCGATCGCCTCGACCACGCCGGATGGGGGGAGTGCCGCAACGCCTTCAAGTGCAACGTGCCGGATGCCGATGCGCACATTCAGCACGACGAAGTTTTTCTTCCCTGCCACCGTTTGTGCAAGCAGCCTGTCGGCCTGCTCCACCAGCGCGTCGGACGACATCAGCGGACTCTGCGGTCCGGCCGCCACCTCCTTGACCAGTGTTTCCAGGCTCCGCTCGAATTCGCCCTGCGTGCCGACCAGCTTGGACAAAATATCAAGGCGGGACAACAGTTGCGCCGTGCCGATACCCTTGGTGATCAGGTCGGTAGCACCAGCGGCTTTCGCGCGCTCGCGCTCTTCGCTTTCATCGCTTCCGGAAACGACAATGACGGGCACATCGCGGATGCGGCTGATTTTCGAGCCTCGAATACGCTTGAGCAGGCCATAGCCGTCCAGTTTGGGCATCGTCAGGTCGGTAATGACGACGCGGATGCTGGGGTCGAGCAACAAGGTTTCCCATGCCTGCTCGCCATCGAGCGCTTCGCGGAATTCGAACATGCCCTCGATGTGCTTGATCAAGGTTGCGCGAACGATGCGGGAATCATCCGCGATCAGTACGCGCGGCTTGACGGGGAGGTCGAGCGATGTGTGTGTGGTCATGCCGTGGGGGTGAAGAGCCGCTTTGAGACAAGCATAACCTTGCGCAATAAATTTTGACAGCAACTCCCCGCTACCGTACATTGGGGCGGTCTACGCTGCACAACATTGCAAACATGGCAACATCGTTTCGTTTCCTTCGTCACCTCCTGGGTGCAAGCGCGTGTGCGCTCTGCATGGGGATACCGGCTTATGCTGTTGAGCCTGTCGCGACCGAGCAGACGACCGCAATGACAAAGTTGCAAGGACTCGCATCACGGGCGTCCGAACTCGCATTGCAGGCCATGGGGCTCATTGGCATTCGCTACAAATACGGTGGCACTACCCCGGAAAACGGACTCGATTGCAGCGGCCTGGTACGCTATCTGTTCAAGGAAGTGTGGGGCAAGGAGTTGCCTCGCACGTCCGAAGAAATGAGCAGGGTTGGGGAAAAGATCGATACCCATGAGCTTCAGCCGGGCGACCTTGTGTTCTACAACACCTTGCGCCGCGGCTTCTCCCACGTTGGGGTCTATCTGGGCGATAACAAGTTCATCCATGCACCGTCAGGCGGCGGGCAAGTACGCATAGAAAGCATGGACATGAGCTACTGGAAGAATCGTTTCAACGGCGCCCGCCGCATTAATCAGGCCGAATAACACCCCTACTGCTCGCGCCTGGCGGCGAGTTTGCGCTTGATCTCGGGCATCAGTGCAGAGGCGGCCTGTTCCCCGGCGAGGATCGCCGTGTTCCGTCCCGGGAAGTCATTCCCCTTCATCGTTCCCAGCCGCGGCTGGATGACGACATCCGCATCCTTCAGTTCATAAGTGTTGATGCTCTGGCCCATGATCGCAAAGGTCTGGAGCAACACGTCCAGTGTGCTGGTTGAAGGCTGCGCGTCGGGCTGCGACGAGATATTGACGGCAATGACGAAGTCCGCGCCCATCTCACGCGCAAACCGTACTGGTACGGGTGATACGAGGCCACCGTCCACGTAGGAACGCTCGCCGATCCGCACCGGCTGGAAAACACCCGGTACCGCAGAAGAGGCGCGCACCGCCGCGCCGGTGTTCCCGCGCTGGAACAGGATGGGCTCTCCGTTCTTCAGGTCCGTCGCGACTGCACCAAAGGGCACCTTCAATTTTTCCAACGGCACATTGTTGACGGCCTTGTTCACGTAGTTTTGCAAGGCCTCCCCCTTGAGGACGCCGGTGGCTTTCGCAAACATCGGGACAGACCAGTCGGAAATGGCTGCCTCATCCATCTCGAGGGCAAGCTTGTGCAGCGCGAATCCATTGTTCCCTGCCGCGTACAGGGCGCCGACAAGGCTGCCGGCACTTGTCCCGACCACGACGTCGGGCACGATTCCCTGCGCTTCGAGTGCCTTGATAACACCGATATGGGCGAAGCCGCGGGCGGCACCGCCGCCGAGTGCGAGGCCGATCTTCACCGGACGAGCAGGCTTGGCTGTAGTCGTGGCCGGTTGTGACGATATGGGGGCGGAAACCGGTGATGTACTGCAGCCGGCAACGAACAAGGCAAGGGCTGACAGGAATGGTGCGAGAGGAAGGCGAATCATGAAGCAATTATTTGGCGTTGCGCTGATCGAGAGCAAATTGTATCGGAGGATCTGCGTTTTCCATTAATGAGAATCATTCCCATTTACATAAAAAGCGGATATACTCGGCGAGGCTAAAATTTATTCTCAACAAGGAACAATAATGAAACCCACCCTCCGTACGAAGATTGCCGCCGCCCTCGTCGCGGTCGCTGCTACCGGTTTCGCGCATGCCCAGGAAAACGTCCTGAACCTCTATTCCGCCCGCCACTACCAGACGGACGAGCAGCTCTATTCCAACTTCACCAAGCAGACTGGCATCAAGATCAACCGTATCGAAGCGGATGACAACGCCCTCCTGGAGCGCCTGAAGAACGAAGGCAAGAACAGCCCGGCGGACGTGATCCTCATGGTCGACGCCGCCCGCCTGTGGCGCGCGCAGATCGACGGCCTGTTCCAGCCGGTCAAGTCGAAGGTGCTGGATTCCCGCGTCCCGGCGAACCTGCGCGGCAAGGACGACGGAAAGGGTTCCGAATGGTATGGCTTCTCCACACGCGGCCGCATCATCGTCTACAACAAGGCGAACGTGAAGCCGGAAGATGTCGCCACCTATGAATCGCTGGGCGATCCAAAGAACAAGGGCAAGGTCTGCACCCGCTCGGGCTCGCATCCCTACATGCTGTCCATGATCGGGTCGATGATCGAGCGCAACGGCGAAGCCGCGACCGAGAAATGGGCGCAAGGCGTGGTCAACAACTTCGCCCGTCCCCCGCGCGGCGGCGACACCGACCAGATCAAGGGCGTCGCCACCGGCGAGTGCGGCGTGGCAGTTGCCAATACGTACTACTATGTCCGCCTGCTTCGCTCCACCAAGCCGGAAGACAAGGATTTGATGAGCAAGGTCGGTTTCGTATGGCCGAACCAGCAGACCTCCGGCACGCACCTGAACATTTCCGGCGGCGGCGTCGCGAAGAACGCTCCGCACCGTGAAGCCGCGGTCAAGTTCCTCGAGTACCTGGCCAGCGATGAAGCGCAAGGCTACTTTGCGAACGGCAACAACGAGTGGCCGGTTGTTTCCACTGCTGTCGCAAAGAACCCGACGCTGGAAGAAATGGGCAAATTCAAGGCTGAAAACGTCTCGATCGCCACGATCGGCAAGAACCAGATCGTCGCACAGCGCATCCTCGATCGCGTCGGCTACAAGTAATTCCTCCGCACAAGGGGATCCGGACACGGATCCCCTCCTCTCTTACTTCCGTATCAAGGAAGATCCCAAACCCTGCAGCGGCCCGAGCGGGCTGCGCTCCTCCTCCTTCTGGTGCAGGTTCGGCTTGCCGCTCCAGTGCTTGTAGATCACCGTGTCACCTTTGATCACGAAGATCGCATCGAACTGCCATCCGGAGACGTTGACCTGCCGCTTGAAGTTGAAAAAGTCGAGCCAAAAATTGCCATAACGCTGGCGATCGAGGGAGATCTGTTCGATTTCATAGGCGAAGCATGGGCGATCCGCTGTCATGCACGCCCGCAGGCCGGGTTCGAGGACCTCGATATCGAAGGATGACGTGGGCAGCAGCCGGCGCAGCATATCGGCATGACCCAGATGGGAGACGTTGGGGACTTGACCGGGATCAACGCCGAGGGCTTTGAGGTCGGACAGGGTCGTCTTCCCGGGAAGCACCTTGTCAAACATGGCCTGTGCTTCGTCATAACTGCGCCAGGGTGTTTGGGTTTGTTGCTTTGCCTCGGGAAGCAAACCTGCACAGCCGGTTGAAACGAACACGGCAGCTGCAATCGAGCCGGCCGTGATCGCTTTCCGGAACCACTCCGATGTGTCGATCATGGAATAACGCGCCGAAGCGCCGAAGCCCGGTCAGACTAATTTACCACGATCTACTGTTGGCCGGCAGCAAGCTCAGTTATCGGCAACGAGTTTGTTCGGAAACCGGACCATGAAGGTGCTGCCTTTCTCCGGTTCGGATTCGATGACGAGCGTGGCGCCATGGCGCAGCAGCACATGCTTGACAATCGCAAGTCCCAGCCCGGTGCCCTGCGTCTCGCGCGATCGGCTCTTGTCCACACGGTAGAAACGCTCCGTAAGACGGGAAATATGTTCCGGTCGGATGCCGATGCCGGTGTCCCTGACAACGAATTGCGGGCCGGATTGCCTGTCTTCCCAGAGGATATCGATTTTGCCGCCCGGCGGCGTGTAGCGGATTGCGTTCGACACGAGATTGCCGAACGCGCTGCGCAACTCTTCCGTCCCGCCCTTCAAATCCGGACCGTCAACATGCAGCGAAATCGCATGCCTGCCGGCAGACAGCGCAACCGCTTCCTGCTCGATCTGCTCCAGCAGCGTGCGAATGTTCACCTTCTCCGGGCGCAAGGGGTAATCGACCGACTCGAGCCGGGTGAGCGTGAGCATGTCCTCGACCAGGTTTTGCATGCGCTGGCCCTGCTCGCTCATCAGCTTCAGATGCGACATGCGCGTTTGCGGATCGAGGTTGGGCTGGCTGATTGCGATCTCGAGGAAGCCGTTAATGACGGTCAGTGGGGTGCGCAGCTCGTGCGACGCATTGGCGATGAAGTCGCGACGCATCATCTCGATCCGTTCCGATTCGGTCGCGTCGTGCGTGACGAGGATCTGCCGGCGGTTTTCAAACGGAATGATCTGGACGACCAGTTTGCGGTCCTTGAAGCTGAGCGTCAGCGGCTGGTCGTAGCGGCCGAGGATGATGTAATCCATGAACTCCGGGCTGCGTACCAGGTTGGTGACACGCATCCCCTTGTCGCGCTCGAGCTGCAGTCCGAGGTGTTTCTCGGCCGCGGGATTGCACCACTCCAGAAACAACACATCATCCATGATGACCACACCGTCGGGCAGCAGGCTCATCGCCTGGCGGAAGCGCGTCAGCCATTCGGTCAGCTCGGCCTGGTTCTTTTCGTCGCCGCGACGCATGCGGTACAGGCGCGAAAAGATATCCGTCCATGCGCCCCACCCGTCCGGCAGCTTGGCGCTGTTCGGGTCTTCCAGCCAGTTGGAGAGCTGGTAGAGGTAATGCAGCTGGACGATCAGCAGGATCAGCAGGCCTGCGATGACGGCAGCGACGCCGGCGAGAGGGCCGAACAGGTACCAGAGGACTGCGGCGCCGGCGAGAACGAAGGACAGGCGCAGTCCTGCCGGAATCCAGAAAAGCAGGCGAGGATTCATACAGGGGAATTATTTCTCGGACAGCATGTATCCTACACTGCGCACCGTCTTGATGAGGGACTCGGCATCCTTGAGCGCCTTGCGCAGGCGAAGCACATGCACGTCAACCGTGCGTTCCTCGATCACCACGTGGTCGCCCCACACCTTGTCCAGCAGCTGGCTGCGCGAGAAGACGCGCTCGGGATGCGCAAGGAAAAACTTGAGCAGCTTGTATTCCGCATGACCGATCTCGATCTTCTGGCCATGCAGCATGACCGAACAGCTGACCGGATCGAGCGTCACGGAGCCCGCCGTCATCAGGCTTTGCGCGTGCTCCGGCGCCTTGCGGCGCAACAGCGCCTTGATGCGCGCCGTTAGTTCGCGCGGCGAGAACGGCTTGGTGATGTAGTCGTCGGCGCCATTGTCCAGGCCGGCGATCTTGTCCTCTTCCATGCTCTTTGCCGTCAGCATGATGACGGGCAGTTCATTGAACTGCCGGTCACTGCGGATGCGCGACAGCAGGCGCAGGCCTGATTGGTCGGGCAGCATCCAGTCCAGCAGCACCATATGCGGCGTGCGGCGCTGGATGAATTCCCACGCATCGTTCACGCTGCTCACTGCCATGGTGTTCCAGCCCGCCTCCTTCAGGGTGAAGGATACGAGCTCGACAATCGAGGGTTCGTCTTCAACGACTAGGATGGTGGTTTTGTCGACCATGTTCAGACTTTGCTATCCAGCTTTGAATAAACGTAGTCAGTATGCCGGATATCCTTGCCTTCGACGATATAGATGACGTACTCGGCGATGTTCTTGGCATGGTCACCAATGCGTTCGACGGCCTTGGCCACCCAGAGTGTGTCCAGCGCTGCCGAAATGGTGCGAGGGTCTTCCATCATGAAGGTCACCATGGCGCGAGTGATCGAGCGGAATTCATGGTCGATCGTTTCGTCAGCGGCAATGATCCTCGCGGCCTGCTTCTCGTCCAGCCGGGCGAAAGCGTCCAGCGCGTCGTGCAGGGAGTTCGCCGCCCCCGAAGCAAGCACGCGAACCAGTTCGTAATGGTTGAGCACGCCAACAGTCCCGCGCTCGTGCAAGTGCTTCGCCGTGCGCGCGATCTTGGTCGCTTCGTCGCCGATACGCTCCAGGTCGGTAATCACCTTCAGCGTCGCCATCACGGTACGCAGGTCATTGGCCGCGGGCTGGCGCTTGACGATGAGATGGCTGCACGCGTCGTCGAGCGTCACTTCGAGGCGGTTGACGTTTTCGTCGGACTTGATCACCTGCTCGGCCTTGGCGATATCGCCGCTGCGGAAGCATTCCATCGCGTCGTTGAACTGGCTCTCCACCAGTCCGCCCATGGTCAGCACCTTGGAGCGGATGGTTTCGAGGTCCATGTCGTAAGCTTTTGAAGAATGGTCGCCTGGCATTGGGTTCTCCTGATCGAATCTGTTAACGTTTCTTAGCCAAAGCGGCCAGTGATGTAATCCTGCGTTTCCTTCTTCGCGGGATTCATGAAGATCTGGTCTGTCTCGCCGAACTCCACCAGTTCACCGAGGTACATGTACGCGGTGTAATCCGAGCAGCGGGCCGCCTGCTGCATGTTGTGCGTGACGATGGTGATGGTGTAGTCCTCTTTCAGCTCGGCGATCAGTTCCTCGATCTTCGCGGTAGAAATGGGATCGAGCGCAGAGGTCGGCTCGTCGAGCAGCAGCACGTCGGGCTTGACGGCGACGCTGCGAGCGATGCACAGGCGCTGCTGTTGGCCGCCCGACAGGGAGAGACCGCTCTTGTTGAGCTTGTCCTTCACCTCGGTCCACAGGGCCGCCTTCTTCAGCGCCCATTCGACGCGCTCGTCCATCTCGCCCTTGGACAGGTTCTCGTACAGGCGGACGCCGAAGGCGATGTTCTCGTAGACCGACATCGGGAACGGCGTCGGTTTCTGGAACACCATGCCGACCTTGGCGCGCAGCATGTTGACGTCCTGCCCCGGTTCGAGGATGTTGCGGCCGTTGTAGATGATCTTGCCTTCGGCGCGCTGGCCGGGATAGAGGTCGTACATGCGGTTGAGCGTACGCAGCAGGGTCGACTTGCCGCAGCCGGAGGGCCCGATGAAGGCGGTAACCTTCTTCTCGTAGACATTGAGGTTGATGTTCTTCAGGCCCTGGAACCCGCCGTAGAAGAAGTTCAGGCCGGAGATTTCGAGCGTCGGTTTCACGGCGGTCATGGTCATGGAATCGTTCATGTCAGGTCGGGGTTTTCTGGCTGAGCAGGGTACGCGAAAGGATGTTCAGGCCGAGCACGCTGAAGGTAATCAGCAACGCGCCGCCCCATGCCAGCTCGCGCCAGTTGTCATAGGGGCTCATCGCAAACTGGAAGATGACGACCGGCAGGTTGGCCATCGGCGCATTCATGTTGGCGCTGAAGAACTGGTTGTTCAGGGCGGTGAAGAGCAGCGGCGCGGTTTCGCCCGAGATACGGGCGACAGCCAGCAGCACGCCCGTGATGACGCCGGCCTTGACGGCGCGCAGGCGGACCATCATGGCGACTTTCCAGCGCGGCGCGCCAAGCGCGAATGCGGCCTCGCGCAGGCTGCTTGGCACCAGCTTGAGCATGTTGTCGGTGGTGCGGACCACGACCGGTACGGCAATCAGCGAGATCGCGAAGGTGCCCGCCCAGCCGGAGAAGTGCTTCACGTTGGCGACGTAGATCGCGTAGACGAACAGGCCGATCACGATGGACGGCGCCGACAGCATGATGTCGGTAACGAAACGCGTGACCTGCGCCAGCCAGCTCTCCTCGCCGTATTCGGCGAGGTAGATACCGGCGAGGATGCCGATCGGCGTGCTGATAAGGGTCGCGGCGCCGACCATCAGCAGGCTGCCGACGATGGCATTCATCAGGCCGCCGCCATCGCTGCCGGGCGCAGGGGTTGTTTCAGTAAACATGGCGAAGCTGAGCGCGCCGAAGCCCTTCACCAGCAGCGTGAAGAGGATCCACATCAGGAAGAACAGGCCGATGGCCATGGCGCCGATCGACAGCGCGATGCCGATGCGATGGGTCCACAGGCGTTTACGGTAGACAGGGTTCATGATTTCGCTCCTTCCCGGCGTGACAGGCCCATCAGCATGAGCTTCGCTGCGGTGAGCACGATGAAGGTAATGACAAACAGGATCAGGCCGAGCGCGAACAGCGAAGAAACGTGCAGCTTCGATTCGGCTTCGGCGAATTCATTGGCAAGCGTGGAGGCAATGCTGTTGCCCGGCGCAAAGAGCGACCAGGACAGCTTGTGCGCATTGCCGATGACAAAGGTGACGGCCATGGTTTCACCGAGGGCGCGGCCGAGGCCGAGCATGACGCCGCCAACCACGCCGGTCTTGGTGTATGGCAGCACGACCTTGCGCACCACTTCCCAGCGGGTACAGCCGAGGCCGTAGGCGGATTCCTTGAGCACGGCGGGGACGATTTCAAACACGTCGCGCATCACCGAGGCAATGAAGGGGATGATCATCACGGCGAGGATCAGGCCCGCGGTCAGAATGCCGATACCCATCATCGGGCCCTGGAAAAGCTGGCCGATCACGGGCAGCTGGCCGAGGGTCTTTTTCAGGATCGGCTGGATATGGTCACCGAACAGCGGGGCGAAGATGAACAGGCCCCACATGCCGTAGATGATGCTGGGCACGCCTGCGAGCAGCTCGACGGCGGTACCGAGCGGACGGCGCAGCACTGCGGGACAAATCTCGGTCAGAAAGAGTGCGATGCCGAAGCTGATCGGGAATGCAATCAGCAAGGCAATCAGCGACGTGGCCACCGTGCCGACGATGGCGATCAGCGCGCCGTATTGGTCATTGACGGGATCCCACTCGACAGTGGTGATGAACGCCGGGCCAAACTCTTTCAGGGCCGGCCACGCGCCGATGATCAGCGAGACGATGATGCCCGCGAGGACCAGCAGCACGCTCAGGGCAAACGCGAGCGTCAGCTTGTGGAACAGGAAATCCTGAAGCCGCTGCTTGCGCATGGTGGAACCCATGGCCTTGGCGGCGGCTTGCTGATCGGCAGATTTCTGTTCGGACGGGGCCATGGGCGCAGCGACCGACGATGGATGTGCATTCATAAGCAATAGCCCTTAGGGGCGGTTGAGGCCGGGCGCGGGGTCACCCTATGGTGTCTCCGCGCCTCGGTATGGTCTTCCGGGAACGCTTCGATTACCAGACTGCCTTGCCGGAACCATCCTTCAGCTGTGCCTTCCAGGCATCCTGGACCAGCTTGACGACCGGTGCAGGCATCGAGACGTACTCGAGTTCGGTGGCCATTGCGCCGCCGTTCTTGTATGCCCAGTCGAAGAACTTCAAGACTTCCTTGCCCTTTGCGCTGTCAGCCTGTGCCTTGTGCATCAGGATGTAGGACGCGCCGGTGATCGGCCAGCTGTTCTTGCCTGCCTGGTCGGTCAGCACGACGGCGAAGCCGGGCGTCTTGGCCCAGTCGGCGCTGGCGGCGGCGGACTTGAAGGTCTCGTCATCCGGCTGCACGAACTGGCCGTCGCGGTTCTTCAGCTGGGTGTGGGACATCTTGTTGCGCTTGGCATAGGCGTACTCGACGTAACCGATCGAGTTCTTGATACGCTGCACGTTGGCCGCAACACCTTCGTTGCCCTTGCCGCCCACGCCGGTCGGCCATTTCACAGCCGTGCCTGCGCCGACCTTGGACTTGAATTCCGGGTTGACCTTGGACAGGTAGTCGGTGAACAGGAAGGACGTACCGGAACCGTCAGCGCGATGAACGACGGTGATGTCTTCCGCCGGCAGCTTGACGCCTGCGTTCAGGTTGGCAATTTCCGGCGCATTCCACTTGGTGACCTTGCCCATGTAGATGCCGGCCAGCACTTCGCCGGTCAGCTTGAGCTGGCCCGGGGACACGCCGTCGAGGTTCACGACCGGCACGACGCCGCCCATGATTGCCGGGAATTGCATCAGGCCGTCGGCTTCCAGGTCTTCCGCCTTCAGGGGCATGTCGGACGCACCGAAATCGACCGTCTTGGCCTTGATCTGCTTGATGCCGCCGCCGGAACCGATGGACTGGTAGTTCAGGCCGTTGCCGCTGGCTTTCTTGTACTCTTCCGCCCATTTGGCGTAGATCGGATACGGGAAGGTCGCGCCGGCGCCGGTAATATCGGCCGCAACAGCGGAGGAAAAGGCAAATGCAGCACCCGCAGCCAGTGCAGCGGATGTAAGGAATTTGTTCAGTCGCATATCTGCTCCGTGAAGTTGTCAAAGTAAGACAGCGCGAACTTTAGCGAACGAATGTGACAGCTTTATGACACTGACTAACCCCTCTGTCATAAAGTGCCGGAGGATCAAGATTTCTGTCATCGAGTTGTCATATTGCTTTTCTACACTGCCTGCATTCGCCGAAAAGAGACAATCCACCAAGAAAAATGAACAAAAAGACAAAACCCGCATTGCCGGCCGCGGAAGCGCTGGACCAGGGCGTGGTTTACCTGAACCGGGAGTTGTCCCAGCTCGCCTTCAATCGCCGTGTGCTTGCTCAGGCGGAAGATGCGAGCATCCCCCTGCTTGAGCGCCTGCGCTACCTGTGCATCGTCAGCAGCAACCTGGATGAATTCTTTGAAGTGCGGATCGCCAGCTTGCTGGCCCACAACAGGATGGAGGGCGCAAAGACGGAGCCGCCAGCCCTTGTTGCCGCCCTGGAACGGACCAGCGACGAATGTCACCAGATTGTCGATCGGCAATACGAGCTCCTCAATACGGAAATCCTTCCGCAACTCTCCGCCAAAGGCATCCACCTGCTCAGGCACCAGGAGCGCAATGAAGCGCAGCGGGCCTGGGTGAAGGAATATTTCGACCGGGAAGTACGGCCCCTGCTGACGCCGATCGGGCTGGATCCGGCACACCCGTTTCCGCAGGTAGTTAACAAGAGCCTGAATTTCATTGTCGAGCTGTCGGGCAAGGACGCCTTTGGCCGCGGTACCGCCATCGCCATCCTCAAGGCCCCGCGCGTGTTGCCCCGGGTGATCCGTTTGCCTGACGGACTGTCAAAGAAGGGCGTGTCGTTCTGCCTGCTTTCTTCCGTCATCCATGCGCACATCGGCGACCTCTTTACCGGAAGGGAAGTGCTCGCCTACTCTCAGTTCCGCGTTACCCGCAACAGTGATCTGTGGGTGGATGAGGAAGAAGTCAAGAACCTGCGGCAAGCGCTGCAGACTGAATTGCAAAGCCGTCACTTCGGCTTTGCGGTGCGATTGGAAGTGGCGCGCAACTGCCCTCCCCACCTCGCCGATTTCCTGCTGGACCAGTTTTCGATCGACAAAAGCCGGCTCTACGCGGTCGACGGGCCGGTTAATATGGTGCGCCTGCAGGAACTGGTCAACACCGTCCAGCAACCTGCACTGCACTTTCCGCCTTTCCTGCCTGGCTTGCCGAGATCGCTGGCGGATGGCGGTATGTTTGCCCTGCTGCGGACGCAGGATGTCTTGCTGCACCATCCCTTCCAGTCATTCCAGCCGGTGGTGGAGTTCATCCGGTCGGCATCGGAAGACCCGAACGTGCTGGCGATCAAGCAGACCATCTATCGCACCGGCATGAATTCCGACCTGATGGAGGCGCTGATCGCCGCTGCCCGGCGCGGCAAGGAAGTGACGGTCATTGTGGAACTGATGGCGCGCTTCGACGAGGAAGCCAATATCAATTGGGCGGAACGCCTGGAACGCGTCGGCGCGCAGGTGGTGTACGGCGTGGTCGGCCTGAAGACACATGCCAAACTGGCCTTGGTGCTGCGGCGCGAGGAAGGCGAACTGCGCCGCTATGCGCACCTTGGCACCGGCAACTACCACCCGACCACGACCAAGCATTACACCGACTTCGGCATGCTGACCGCCCATCCGGGCCTGACAGCCGAAGTCAACGAAGTATTCATCCACCTCACCAGCCTGACCAAGCCTAAAAAGCTGCAGTACCTGTGGCTCGCGCCCTTCGGCCTGCAGAAGGAGCTGATCAAGGCGATTCGCAACGAAGCGGCCATTGCGCGCGAAGGGCGGCCCGCACGCATCATCGGCAAAATGAATGCGCTGGTGGATGAATCGGTGATTCGCGCGCTGTACGCCGCTTCCGCGGACGGGGTGAAGATCGACCTGATCGTGCGCGGCGCCTGCGCATTGCGGCCGGGCGTTCCCGGCCTGTCGGACAACATCCGGGTCCGCTCCATCGTCGGACGCTTCCTGGAGCACAGCCGGATCTATTATTTCCGCAACGACCTCGCGCACGACGTCTACCTTGCCAGCGCGGACTGGATGAACCGGAACCTCTTCCGGCGCATCGAAGTCGCATTCCCGGTGCTGGACACCCTCCTGAAGAAGCGGGTCATTACCGAGGGCCTGAACCCGTACTTGAAGGACAATATGAATGCGTGGGAACTGGACGCATCCGGTCGATACAGCCGGAAAAGGCCGCGCGGCAAACAGGTGCCGTTCTGCGCGCAGCAACACCTTGCCCAATCGCTGGGTGCGATGGGTGAACTCGACTAGGTTGAATCATGGAACTCATCCTCTGGCGTCATGCCGAGGCGGAACCCGGCAGTTTCGACAAGCCGGATGAAGCCCGGGAACTGACCGAGAAAGGCAGGAAGCAGGCGCGGAAAATGGCCGAATGGCTGAACCGCCACCTGCCGGACGACTGCAAGATCCTGTGCAGCCCCGCGGTCCGCACCCTGCAGACAGTGGAAGCGCTGGGCCGCAAGTTCACGACCGACCGGGCGCTGGCGCCGGACGTCAGCGCCGAAAGCGTTCTCCGGGCGGCCGGCTGGCCGGACGGGGACGGCACCGTCCTCGTCGTCGGGCACCAGCCGACGCTCGGCCAGGTCGCCGCCTTGCTGATCGCCGGCAAGCAAAAGGAATGGCACCTGCGCAAGGGCAGCATCTGCTGGATCGCCAGCAAGGCCGATGAGGAAGGCGACCTCCCCTATATCAAGGTCGTGCTCGGCGCAGACCTCGCCGGGAAGTAATTACTTCGTGCCGAACAGGCGGTCGCCCGCGTCGCCAAGGCCGGGAATGATGTAGGCATGCTCGTCCAGGTGGGAGTCGAGCGATGCGACGTACACCTTGACGTTGGGATGGGCCGCCTGGAAGACGGACACGCCCTCCGGTGCCGCGACGAGCGCGAGGAAAATGATGCGATCTTCCGGCACGCCGCGCTTGCGCAGCACATCGACCGCATGCACGCCGGAATTCCCGGTCGCGAGCATGGGATCGCACAGGATGAAGGTACGCTCCTGCAGGTCCGGCAAGCGCACCAGGTATTCCACCGGCTGGTGCGTCTCGGGATCGCGATAGACGCCGATGTGGCCGACGCGCGCGGAGGGCACCAGGTCGAGCAGGCCGTCGCTCATGCCGATGCCCGCGCGCAGGACCGGCACCACTGCCAGCTTGCGGCCGGCAATCACGGGGGCATCGATGGTCTGCAGCGGCGTGTCCATGCGCTTGGTGGTCATCGGCAGGTCGCGCGTCACTTCGTAACCCATCAGCAGGGTCAGTTCGCGCAGCAGCTGGCGGAAGGTGCGGGTGGACGTATCCTTGTCGCGCATGTAGCTCAGCTTGTGCTGGATCAGCGGGTGGTCAAGGATGAACAGATTCGGAAAGCGGGAGTCCTGTTTCATGGTCTGGTTTGTTGGTTGTGCCTGAATTCGCGCCAGTGTACCTCTTTCTTTTGGCGCAGTCAGAGAAAGCGTGAGATCGCGTGGAGGATGAGACCCACCAGTCCGCCCACCAGCGTGCCGTTGATGCGGATGTATTGCAGGTCCTTGCCCACATGCAGTTCCAGCTTGCGCGACATGGTGTCAGTGTCCCATTTCCTGATGACGCGCGAGACAAGGTCGGCGATCATTTCGCGCCGCGCAACGATCGTTTCGGTCGCAAAGATGCGTATCCACTGGTTCAGCTTGCGCTGCACCCGCGCGTCACCCAGCAGCTCGTTGCCGATGGAGCGGAATCCCAGGTCGAGCCGGGCGGCAATGTGCGAGTCCGGCGAGGCGATGTCCGCTTCGAGCCGCGCCTTGATGTCGTGCCAGATGTGGATCATGTAACTGCGCGCCATCGGATGCCCGAGCACCTCGCTCAGCACTGCATCGATCTTTTCCTCGTACTCAGGCGACGTCCGTAGCTGCTGAATGAAATCATCGGCCATGTTATGGAAACGCAGGCGCCACTCGCTGTCCTCCTCCCGCATTTCGTTTAGCGTGCTCTGCGCGGCGTCGAGCAGGCGATGGTAAAACTTCTCGTCGATGGCCTTGGGCAGCCAGCGCGGGCTGTTCTCATGGATTTTCCAGCGGATGTAATCCTTGTTGCGGTCGAGGGCGCGGGCGGCCACTTCGACCAGGTGATTGAAGAAGGCGATGTGCCGGTTGCTGGCGACCAGCACCGACAGGATTTCGGCGGCCACCGGGGCGAACTTGGTGTGTTCCAGCGCGGCGGACAGCCGGTTGTGCATGAACTGCCTGACATCCTCGTCCTCGATCACGCGCAGCATGGTGGGAATACTGCGGACGATCTGGCGCGAGACGGCCTTGCTGTTTTCCGGTTGCGCCAGCCATGACGCCGCCGCGCCGGCAAAATCGATCGGGCGCAATTCCGCCCGGATCACTTCCTGGGTGATGAAATTGTGCTCGAGGAAGTTGGACAGGCTTTCGCCGATGCGGTCCTTGTTGCGGGGAATGATTGCCGTATGGGGAATCGGAATGCCAAGTGGGTGGCGGAACAAGGCAGTGACGGCAAACCAGTCGGCCAAGGCGCCCACCATCGCCGCTTCAGCAAAGGCGGCAACAAAGGATAGATAGGGATAACGCGGCATCAGGGACCGCGAAATGACGAACAGAACCGCCATGGCCACCAACAAGCCGGTAGCGAGGCTGCGCGTTTTCCTGAGTTGAACCGCCTGCTCTTGTTCGTGCATTGACCGGTCGATCCGCTAGAGTCTGGTATCCGGTTCGAGCGGGGAAGGTTGCGATTAGTTCACAAATGACAACTCAGCGGTTTTTCCTGCAGGACAGCCGGAGCATGAGCAGCAATACGACGGCGTAGAACCAGTAATCCGCGGCCCAGGTCAAGCTTGCGGTCGGAATAGAAGCGTCCCGGTTTCCGTGATGCGCGGACAATCAGGTGGTTTCAATAAGGATGGAACTCGTCCGCATCGACAGCCTCGTCGGTTTTCAGCCCGGTACGACCTGCGGCTTCGATGAAGATCCTGTGGCGCCACCACTGTGCTTCACGCACCTCCTGGTGCATTTTCGCAAGGCTTAGCACCAGACTTGACGTCGCGGCAGTGACCTGCGTGTCGGCGTCCAGCAATCGCATGCCTCATCCCCCTTGTTTCGACGGATGAAGCGTAACGACCATTTACTTCAGTGAAATGACAGCGGAGTGTCAATTCCGTGACTGAGCAACGGCATACGCGGCCGGACTCCCGGCGTACGAAAGCACGCCGGGACCGGAGATTACTTGTTCTTCTTTGGACGGCCGGCCTTGAGCGCCGGCAAGCCGGCCAGGATTTCCTTGAGTTTCGCGGTGTCGAGCTGGCGGATCAGCGCAACGCCGACGCGCAGGAGCTCGCTCTTCTTCACTTCGATGCCGGCCTTGAGGCATGCCTTCTTGACCTCGCCCAGCACGGCGTACTCGGCCTCCGGCATGGTGAAGCTGTCGCGCACAAGCTTGGGCTTCCTGGGCTTTTCCTTCGGTTCCGGTGCCGGCTTCGTCACCGGCTTTTCCGCTGCCTTCACCGGAGCGTTGGGCGCCTTGACGGCGATTGCCTTGATCGCCGGATCCGGTTTTGCGGACGGAGCAGCCTTTTTGGCCGCCGGCCTCGCTGCCTTGGGTGTGCCCGCCTTCTTTTCCGGCGCCTTTGCGCCTGCCTTGGATACGGTTTCCTTTGCCATGTTTTACCCCCTTTAAAAATAGTATAAACAATATATATCGTTTATCCATTTTCTTCAACCGCCATCCATTCATCATCCAGTCACAATCCATGTTCAAAATTGCCAGAAGCCAACTAACAACAAGGAATGAACGTGAAGATCCTGCTCGCCCCTGCAGTCGCCCTGATGCAGCGCATGCGACTGCTCCCCAAGTTCGCACTCGTGACGATGGTGTTCATGGTGCCCCTTCTGGTCGTCCTGGGCCTGCTCTACGCCGAGCTCCACAAGGCCGTGAAAACGGCGGAACGCGAACGCGTCGGCGTCCGCTATGTCGTTGCCCTGGAAGACATGATGCGGCTGGTGCAGCAGCATCGCGCGCTGCGCCACCTCCAGTTGTCCGGCAACGCGGCGATGCAAGGCCCGGCCGAGCGCACGCGTCAGGCCATCAGGGAACAACTGGCAGCACTGGATTCCATCGACAAGGCATCGGCGGTACTGGAACTGGACGACACCTGGGCGGGCGTGCGCAGCACGTGGGAATCGGTGGAACAGAAGGTCCCCGCAGCCAAGGCAAAGGACAGCTATGCCGAACACACCGGCATGATTGAACAAATTGCGAAGATGAATGCACTGGTGGCCGACAAGTCAGGCCTGACGCTCGATCCGGAACTCGACAGCTATCACCTGACCGCCATGCTGATCAATGGCTTTCCGCCGATCGCCGACATGCTCTCCACGATCGCCGGCCGCGGCGCGGCCTATATCGACACGGCCCTGCTTGAGGCAAACGAGGACGTGCTGCTCAGTTCCAGCGTGATTGTCGCTCGCCGCGACCTGGACCGTCTGCCCGTGCAGTTTGCATCGGTGTTCCGTGAAAATCCCGCCCTGAAACGGCCACTGGAGGGGCAACTGGACGCCGTCAAGGCTGCCCTCGCCTTCCTCGAGCGTGCGCAGGACGAGGTCCTCAAGTCGTATAACCAGACGTCAGGCAAGCAGTTCCTGGAAGCGGGGACAAGCAGCATCGACGCCATCTACGGTGCAGCGCGCGCCTCCGCTGTCGAGCTCGACGGCCTGCTGGCGCAGCGCATAGAAATTCTCTGGGCAAGGCTCTACCTGATCATCTTCGCCGCGCTCGGTGGCCTGGCATTGACGACTTACCTGCTGGCCGGCTTCTACGTCTCGTTTTCGGGTGAAGTACGGGAACTGGAGCACGCCGTGGCGCGCGCCGCCGCCGGTGACCTGACGGCACACATTTCATCCGGTGCGAAGGACGAGATCGGCGGTCTCGTCAATGCCTTCGGCAAGATGAACGGAGAACTGGCGCAACTCGTCGCACAAGTACGCAACGCCAGCGAAACCATTACGCATACCTCGCACGAGATCGCTGCCGACAGCGGCGACCTCGCCTCACGAACCGAATCCCAGGCCAGTTCACTTCAGCAGACGGCGAGTTCGATGGAAGAGTTGACGGCCACGGTCCGGCAAAACGACCGTCATGCGAACGAAGCGAACACGCTGGTCCTGTCTGCCGCCGAAGTGGCCGCGAAAGGCGGCCATGCGATGGACCAGGTCATCGACACGATGGGAGCCATCAAGGAAAGTTCGGCGCGCATCATCGACATCATCCAGGTCATCGATGATATTGCCTTCCAGACCAATCTCCTGGCATTGAATGCGGCGGTGGAGGCCGCCCGCGCCGGCGAGCAGGGCCGCGGCTTCGCAGTCGTAGCGGCCGAGGTGCGCGCGTTGGCGCAGCGTTCTGCGGGGGCTGCAAAAGAGATCAAGACGCTCATCGAGCATTCGGTTCGCCAGGTGGAACAGGGGAACAGCCTGGTCACGGACGCGGGCAGCACGATGGACGAGATCGTCGGCTCGGTGCAAAAGGTGGCACACATCATGAATGACATGACAGCGGCAAGCCGCGAACAGACAGCGGGCATCGAACAGGTGAACCAGGCGCTGAACCAGATGGACGAGGTCACCCAACGCAATGCCTTGCTGGTCGAGCACGCGGCGGAAGCGGCGGCCTCGCTCCAGCGTCAGGCCGCAAGCCTGTCGGCCGCAGTAGAAGTCTTCAAGCTCGAGGGTGCGCCGACCGCCGAACCGGTCACCCACCACCTTGCAACGGTCACCCAGCTGCAGGAGAGCAGGAGGCGTCATGCGCCGCGCCGCGTGCCGGACATGTTCACAGAACCGCTGCTGCTGGAAAAGCGCGCATAACGTTTCATCACACCGTCCCCAGCGAAGGGCGGGATGCCGCCCTTTCGAATCTGTTTAACCTTTATCAAGGTGCGCCTGGCGTATCGGAGCGTGTCCGCCGCCGTCCATGAGCACCGGGTGAACCTGCGTGCGGTCGCCCGGATAGGCGCAATGCATTCACTGCTCGGAACGGAGCGATTGACCCGGGTGGCATGTCGGCCACCGTTGCCAAGGGCAGCAACCGGCCGTCGGGTTATGTCGACATTGCGCTGTTCCGCAAGGCAAGCGCGCTGGTGTTCTAGCTCTTGACGCTCATGTCGACCCCGACCTCTTCCCACCAGCCTCGTTCCTTTTCGATCCAGTAAGCGAGCGTCGGATGCTTGTCGAGCCAATCCCGCTTGAGCTCGATGTCGATGCGATTCTTCATCTTCAGGCGCATCCCGCCGATATCATCATCGATGCGCGCATGCAGGAAGATGATTGCCAGCCGCAGTGACAGCACCGCCTTGGCGAAATCGGGGTCGGCCAGTACGTCGCCCAGTTTCCGCAGATTGCCCTTCTGCGCGATGATCAGGGTGCTCATCACGCGCTGCTCGCGTGCGGTGAATCCGGGAAGGTCGGCATTCTCGACCATGTAGGCACCGTGCTTGTGGTAGCCCGTGTGCGAGATTGCTTGTCCGACTTCGTGCAGCATCGCGCTCCAGCCCAGGTACTGCCGCAAGGCATCCGAGGCCGGTTTAAGCAGCTCGAAGATCGTGGCAGCCGTCCGTGCCGCCTGCACCGCACGCTCTTCGACCGCATGGAAACGTCGCATGCATTCCTGGACCGACAGTTCGCGGCGGTCCAGCTTGTTCGCGCGCAGCTGAAGGTCCCACAGCACGCCCATGCGCAACCCGGCGTCCACGGCTGTCACGGAAGGCACACCGAGTTCCTGCATGATGCCGAGCAGGATTGCCAGTCCACCGGCCATGACAATCACGCGCTCCGGCTTGACACCCGCGAGCTGCACGCGATTCACATGACCACAGGCGATCAGGTGCTGCATCAACGCAAGGAGACTGGCAATCGACATCGTGCCGTCGCCAATCGCATTCCTGGCAATGCTTTCCGAGATGGCGCGTATCGTCCCCGAGGAGCCATAGGCTCCGGTCCAGTACTGGTGGTCATACAGCGGCGCTGCGTCCTCGAACAGGGAGCGCGCCGACAGGATGGCGGCGTCGAAAGAGGCAGCGTCGATCCGCCCTCCCGGGAAAAACGCTTCGCTCTGCTTCACGGTACCGATGCTGAAGGACTCGACATGGCGGATCTCCTGTCCCTGGCCGAGAATCAGCTCGGTTGAACCGCCGCCGATGTCGATCACCAGCCGGGCTTCGTTCGGAAGGGCGAGCTTGCTGGCGACACCCATGTAAATCAGGCGGCCTTCTTCCTCGCCCGAGATGATTTCGATGGGATGGCCGATGGCTCTTTCCGCGGCAGGCAAGAACCCGGCGGCATTGCGCGCAATGCGCAGGGTGTTGGTGGCGACGACGCGCACCGCGTCCAGAGGGTAGGCATCCAGTATCGCGCGGAAATTCGTCAGGCAGTCGAGGGCCGACTGTTGCGCCTCTTCGGTCAGGTTGCCCTTGCTGTCGAGCCCCGCCCCAAGGCGGATCGGATCGCGCGCAGTCTTGACAATACGAAAGGCGCCTCCCTCGAGCCTGCCAATATGCAGGCGGAAACTGTTTGAACCCAAGTCTACGGCAGCGAACATCCCTTTTCCTTCTTTTTCCGGTATCGGCGTCGAAAAACCCGAATGTATCACCATCCCGAGTTGCCAAGCGGGCAAATGGACAAAATGCAGGACGATAACGGAGGATTATGACTCCCGGATGACCGCAGCGCGGAGGTCAGCGGTAGCGGGCGATGATCGCGTTGAACCGGCCCTTTGCCTTGACCTGCTCAAGCGCCGACTGCAGTTTCTCGACCAGTTTGTCGTCGGTCTCTTTATTGACGGCGTAGTAATAGTGCTGGGATTCGGTGAGCGTAAAGACTTCCTCGTACGCGTCCGCGGGATAGCCCAGCTCCTTCAAGTTCCACATGATCACAGGGGCGCCGTAGGCCCACATGTCGACCCGGTCGGCCTGGAGCATCTTGGCCACGCTCACCCCGGAATTGGCCTGGACAGTGCGGTCCTTGTTCACGCCCAGGTTGGCCAGCAGCTGTCCGCCGATGTCCTCGCGCACGACGCCGATCTTGTAGGCGGATTGCTTGAGGTGGTCTGCCGACTTGATCTGGATGGCGCGCTGCTTCTTCGCCACCAGCACGATGCGGGACGGCATGATGGGGCCGACCCACTTGAAGAGATGCTCGCGCGCCTCGGTACGTGTCGTTGAAAACAGCACAGTGTTCTTTTCCTTGAGCGCCGTCTCGTATCCCCTCGCCCACGGCCAGACCCGGATGTCCGCCCTGGTCTTCTTCGCGCCCGCCTGGACCAGCATTTCTTCCAGCACGTCGACGGCAATGCCGAGGCGGCGGCCATCGCGCTCGAAATTGAACGGAGGATAGTCTTCGGTAATGAATACGAGGTCGTCGACGGATTGCGCCGCCACAGGCAGGCATGCCAGTGCAGTGGCGACGCCGGCGAGCAAGCGGCGCAGCCTTGACTTGGCCCTGCAGGCAAAACGTGGGAAATCGGAGGTGCGCATCATGGTCGTGCCTTCCGCATTGAACAACGGAAACATTTTACTACCGGTTACGCTACGGACAGATCGCCGGCAGCGGTAAAGGAAGCCATGTCCAGCGAATTTCCTTTCCTCAGCATGTCGAGGAAAGCATCCGGGTCGACCGGCGGGCTGAAGTAGTAGCCCTGCATTTCGTCGCAGCCGAAGCGCGACAGATGCCTGACCTGGGCCGACGTCTCCACCCCTTCCGCAACGACGGTGAGATCGAGGCTGTGCGCCATGCCGATGATCGCGTGGGCAAGCGCGGAGTCGTCCGGGTTGCCGGTGATATCGGAGACAAAGGATCGGTCGAGCTTGAGCCGGTCAACGGGGAAGCGCTTCAGGTAGGACAGGTTGGAATAACCCGTTCCGAAATCGTCGATCGCAATGCTGATGCCCATCGCCTTCAATTTCAGCAGCAGCAGGACGGTGTGCTCCGGGCTGCGCATCGACGCGCTTTCGGTAATCTCCAGCTCGAGGCAGTGTGGCGGCAGTCCCGAGGCTTCCAGCGCGCCGGCCACTTCGGATTCGAACTCCGGCCGCACCAGCTGCGGCGCCGACAGGTTGACCGAAACCTGGATGTCGGGATAACCGGCATCGTGCCAGGCCTTGGCCTGGCGGCAGGCGGTACGCATTACCCATTCACCTATCCCCGCGATCAGGCCGATTTCCTCGGCCAGCGGGATGAACTTAGCCGGTGCCACCAGGCCGAACTCCGGATGGCGCCAGCGCACAAGGGCCTCGGCGCCGATGATGCGGCCGTCGCGCAGGTCGACGAGCGGCTGGTACTGCACCAGGAACTCGTCGCGCTCCAGCGCGCGGCGCAACTGGGACTCCATCACCAGATGCTCGTTGACACGGCTGTGCATTTCGGCGACGTAGCGCTCGACGCCATTGCGGCCTTTCTCCTTCGCGTGGTACATCGCGGTGTCGGCATACTTGAGCAGCGTGAACGTATCGGTCGCGTCCTGCGGGTAGACGCTGATGCCGATGCTGCAGGTCACGGACACTTCCTGCTCGCCCAGCACCACCGGCTCGCACACGCGTTCCATGATGCGGCGGACCAGGGGCGTGATCACCTGCTCATCGTCGATCTCCTCCAGCATGAGGACAAACTCGTCGCCGCCCAGGCGCGCGAGCGTGTCGCCCTTGCGTGCGCATTCCGACATGCGCTCGGTGATGGTTTTCAGCAGCTCGTCGCCGGCGTTGTGCCCCAGCGTGTCGTTGACGTACTTGAACCGGTCCAGGTCGAAGAACAGGACATAGAAGGACGATCCGCTGCGGTGTGCGTTCACGATCGCCTGCTCCATCCGATCCATCAGCAACAGTCGGTTCGGCAACCCGGTCAGGGCGTCGTGCAAGGCCTGGCGGCGCAGTTGCTCCTCGTAGTCCTTGTGACGAGTGATGTCGTGAATGACGGTCTGGATCGCCGGTTCCCCGCCGTATCGGAAGGCGGCGCGGCGGATCTCGACGTCGATCACCGTGCCGTCGAAGCGCGTCATCTTTCCCTCGAACGAGCGCGATTCACTGTGCGCAATGAGTGCCTCGTTCATCTTTTCCTGCATGCGCTCGCGCCATCCCACCGGCACCAATTGCAGGAAGGGCATGGCCTTCACCTGCTCTGCATTCGGCGCGCCTAGCAGCGCCAGCGTGCCCTGATTGACGAAGATGATCTTGTCGTCGCGCTCGATCATGATCGCGTCCGGCGACATCTCGACCACCTGCCGGTAGCGCTCCTCGTTCTCGCGCGCGGTCTGTTCCGCGATCTGGCGTTCGGCCATCTCCCGGTTCAACCGCCGGATCGCTTCGTCCTTTTCCGCGACCTTTTGTGCAAGCTCCTCGGTTCGCACGGCAACCAGTTCCTCGAGGCCCTGCCGGTAACGCGCCAGCTCCTCGACGTCTCGACGGATCGATCCTGCCATGTCGTTGAAGGCCGCCACCACGACGTCGAGTTCATCCGGAACGGGTCGCCTGCGACGGCGAAGTCGAAGGGCTCCGCCGAGATTGGACAGGTCGAGACGGCGGGCATAGTCGGCGATGGCGGAGAGGTGCCGGCTCACCAGGCGGCGGAATATATAGAGCGTGAACAGCACGACAATGGCCGTCTTGGCCGATTGGGCGACGAGAATGAGGAGAACCTTGTCCTGCAGATCGCCGTAGACGCCGCCGAGGCTGGCCGTCACTTCCAGTGTACCCAGCGGCATTCGGCTTTCGTCGCTGCCGTCTTCGGAAAACTTGATCGGGATAGTGCGACGGACGACATCGGTGCCGGAAAGGGTTGCAGCGCCGGCACGTCCGAACAGTTTCCCAGCGGGATCGCGCAACTCAACCATGGCAATACCGGGGAGCTTGGCGATCCCTTCGAGCTGCTTGCCGGTTTGCTGCTCATCCATGGTCCAGAGCGAAGCACCGATGCTGTCCGCGTAACCGCTTTCGATCTCGTCCAGTCGCAATTCCACCCCGGAGACACCGTGCCGGTAATCGAGGAGAAGTTGCAGGCCGGTGGAGAGGAAGGCCAGGAGCGTGCTGCAAACGAGGATATAGGCGAGCACGCGTCGACCGAGTGGGTCCGACTGCCGATCCGTGTTTAACCGTTTTCCCATGATCACAACTTGATGGTTACCAAAAGTTGCCGCTGGGAAAGAATATCACTTTGCGGGAAATTCCGGGAAAAAGACCCTCGCCCGGGTCGCATTCGCATTGGCGAAGCAGGCCGACTGAAAACAAAAAACCCGCGCAATCTCGAGGATTCTCGCGGGCTTCTGGACGTTCTTAAACTTCTCTGTATTTGTTCTTGGCGGAAAGGGAGGGATTCGAACCCTCGATACGCATAAACGTATACTGGATTTCGAGTCCAGCGCATTCGACCACTCTGCCACCTTTCCTGGTCGTCTCACGGCGGGTAAGCCGCAAAGCAAAAGAGTATAGCAGGCTCCGCCCCGTTTCGGAAGAGTCCGTTGCTCTCTGCACATCATCATCCTGTCATAAATCTTGACTAGTATTCGCCGGCAGACATCATTACTAACAAGCAATATGAGAAGGCCGTCTTGAATTCGCTTCCCCTCTCAACCGCGCCGGCAATCCCGGCGCAGGAGTTCGCCGTCATGAATCCAGGCACGGCAGATATCGGTGGCCATGGACGCATCCGAAACTGGAGTCCTGCCGCCAACGACAGGCTCGACACACAGGAAAAACAGCCGGAGAACAAGGATGCCATGCTGTTAGCCCGCCTTAAGGAAATCCTGGAACAGCGCCAGCTGAATGCGCTTTTCCAACCCATTATCAACATGCAGCGCGGCGAAATTGTCGGCTACGAAGGACTGATTCGCGGTCCATCCGACAGCCCGCTGCACTCCCCCATGAATCTGTTTAAAGTCGCTCGGGCGCACGGCCTGAGCGTCGAAATCGAGCACATGTGCCGTCGCGTCGTGATCGAACGCTTCGCCGAACTGGGCCTGCCAGGAAAGCTGTTCCTCAACGTCAGCCCCGAAATGCTGCTGCAGCCACGGGCCCGACACGGTGAGACGCTCGGCTACATCCAGGAAGTCGGGCTGAATCCTGACCGCGTGATCATCGAGCTGACGGAAAACCAGCCGACCTACGACTACGACCTGCTGCGCGAAGCGGCCAAGCACTACCGCGGAATGGGCTTCGAGATTGCCATCGACGACCTGGGCGAAGGCTTCTCCAGCCTGCGCCTGTGGTCGGAATTGCGGCCGGAATACGTGAAGATCGACATGCACTTCGTGCAGGGCATCAACCAGGATCCGGTGAAGCTGCAGTTCGTCCGTTCCATCCAGGAAATCGCCGAACAGTCGGGCACGGTGGTTATTGCTGAAGGCATCGAAACGCAAACGGAACTGCTCCTGATCCGCGATCTTGGCATCGCCTATGGGCAGGGTTACCACATCGCGCGCCCACATGCGACTCCAGCCGCCTCGCTGACGACGGAAGTGGCAAAGAGCCTCAACCGCAACAATGTCGCCGTGTATCCGTCAAAGAACGCCTTCGAGAACAGCGCGGTCACCGCGCTACGCCTGCTTCGCATCGTTCCCGCCGCGAGCCCGGACATGACCAACAGCGAGGTCTGCGACATGTTCAACGGCGATCCGGAACTGGAGGTCATTCCGGTAGTGGAACGCAGCATACCGGTGGGCCTGATTACCCGGCGCGACCTGATCGACCGCTTCGCCCGCCTCTATTCGCGCGACCTGTATGGAAAGAAGCCCTGCACCACTTTCATGGATTCGCGGCCGCTGATCACCGACAAGGACACGAGCCTGCAGGAGCTGAGCCAGATCATTGTCGCGGCGGACCGACACCACCTGTCGAACGGTTTCATCATCACGGATCAGGGGCGCTACCTCGGCATGGGAACCGGCCAGGATTTGATGCGGGAGATTACGCAAATGCAGATCAACGCGGCGCGCTACGCCAATCCGCTGACGCTCTTGCCGGGCAACGTGCCCATCAATGAACACATCGATCGGCTACTGCAGAACGGCGTGAAATTTGCGGCTTGCTACGCGGACCTGGACCATTTCAAGCCGTTCAACGATGTGTACGGTTACCGCCGCGGGGACGACGTGATCCAGTTGACGGCCAGGATCATTGGAAACCATTGCGATCCGAACCGCGATTTCATCGGGCACATCGGCGGCGACGACTTCATCATTCTTTTCCAGAGCGAGGACTGGGAAGCGCGCTGCAATGCGGTCATCGAGGAGTTCGCTGGCGCAGTTCCGCATTTCTTTGCGGAGGAAGACCGCGAACGCGGCGGCTACCTGAGCGAAGACCGGCGCGGCAGGAAGGTCTTTCATTCGCTCATCAGCCTGTCGCTCGGCGTGGTGCGCGTCGATCCGGGGCAGTACGCCTCGCATCTGCAAATCGCGACGGCCGCCTCGGATGCCAAGAAGCAGGCGAAAAAAATCCCTGGCAACAGCTTGTTCATCGAACGCCGCCAGGGATCTTCTTCAACGAGCTGGACTTAGCCAGCCGCCGGATTACGCTGCGCGTGCGAGGCGCTTGATGCCGCCCATGTAGGGCTGCAGGACTTCGGGAATATCCACGCTGCCGTCAGCCTGCTGGTAGTTCTCCAGGATGGCGACCAGCGTGCGGCCCACTGCAAGGCCGGAACCGTTGAGTGTGTGCACCAGTTCCGGCTTGCCCTGCGCATTGCGGAAACGGGCCTGCATGCGGCGAGCCTGGAAGGCTTCGCAGTTCGACACGGAGGAAATCTCGCGGTAGGTATTCTGCGCCGGGAGCCAGACTTCAATGTCGTAGGTCTTGGCCGCACCGAAGCCCATATCACCCGTGCAGAGCGTGATCACGCGATAAGGCAGGCCGAGCTTCTTCAGGATGTTTTCCGCGTGGCCGACCATTTCCTCCAGCGCCTCGTAAGACTTCTCCGGGTGCACGATCTGCACCATCTCGACCTTGTCGAACTGGTGCTGCCGGATCATGCCGCGCGTGTCCCGGCCATAGCTGCCCGCTTCCGAGCGGAAGCACGGCGTGTGTGCCGTCATGCGGATCGGCAGCGCATCGCCGGCGACGATCTCGTCGCGCACCATGTTGGTCAGCGACACTTCGGACGTCGGGATCAGGTACAGGGCTTCTCCCTCTCCTTCCTGGCCGCCCTTCTTCGCGGCGAACAGGTCGGCTTCGAATTTCGGCAGCTGCCCGGTGCCGCGCAGCGAATCGGCGTTGACGATGTAGGGGGTGTAGCACTCGGTATAGCCGTGCTCGTTGATGTGCGTGTCCAGCATGAACTGGGCAAGCGCGCGGTGCAGGCGTGCCATGCCGCTCTTCATGACGGCGAAGCGCGAACCGGTCAGCTTGGTGGCGACATCGAAGTCGAGGCCGAGCGCGGCGCCGACGTCGACGTGGTCCTTCACCTCGAAGTCGAAGCTGCGCGGCGTGCCGACCTTGCGCACTTCCACGTTCGCGGACTCATCCTGGCCGGCGGGCACGGATTCGTGCGGCAGGTTCGGGATGGTGAGCATGAACTCGCTCATCTTGGCCTGAATTACGTCCAGGCGCTCGGCGGATGCCTTCAGCTCGTCGCCGATGCCGGCCACTTCCGCCATCACCGCCGTGGTGTCCTCGCCCTTGCCCTTGAGCATGCCGATCTGCTTGGACAGCGCATTGCGCTTGCCCTGCAGTTCTTCGGTGCGGGTCTGGATCTGCTTGCGCTCGGCTTCGAGAGCGTTGAATGCGGCAACGTCGAGCTGGAACTTGCGCGCGGCCAGGCGGGCGGCGACAGTGTCGATGTCTTTGCGGAGAAGTTGAATATCGATCATGGAAATGCCGGTGTTTGGGATGCGAAACCGCCATTGTACCAAGCGGAAGCACCGTTCCCGCCATGCGCAGGACCGTAAAACCTTGATCGCAGCCAAAACCGGGGATGGAGGGCGCCCGGTTATTTCTTTTCGTTCTTCCTGGCCTCGCGGTCGAGGCTGCGCAGGTAAGCCAGTTTTTCGCCGATCTTGCCTTCCAGGCCGCGCGGCGTCGGCTGGTACCAGCCCGGCTCGCGCATGCCTTCCGGCAGATAGGTTTCGCCCGCGGCGTAGGCATCCGGCTCGTCGTGCGCGTAGCGGTAGAGCTTGCCGTAGCCGAGTTCCTTCATCAGCTTGGTCGGCGCATTGCGCAGGTGCTCGGGAACCGGGCGCGATTTATCCTTCGCAACGAAGGCGCGCGCGGCGTTATAGGCGTTATAGACCGCATTGGACTTGGCGGCGCAGGCGAGGAAAACCACGGCTTCGGCCAGCGCCAGTTCGCCTTCCGGCGAGCCAAGGCGTTCGTACACCTCGGCCGCGTCCAGCGAAATGCGCAAGGCGCGCGGGTCGGCCAAACCGATGTCCTCGACTGCCATGCGGATGATGCGCCGCGCGAGGTAGCGCGGGTCAGCTCCGCCGTCGAGCATGCGCACCAGCCAGTACAGTGCGCCGTCCGGATTCGAGCCGCGCACCGACTTGTGCAAGGCGGAGATCTGGTCGTAGAAGGCGTCGCCGCCCTTGTCGAAACGGCGCAGGTTTTCCGCGAGTGCCGTGCCGAGCAGTGCCTCGTCCACTTCCTGCGCGCCATTGGCGGCCGCCGCGCGGGAGACGATCTCGAGATTATTGAGGAGCTTGCGCCCGTCGCCGTCAGCGCTGGCAATCAGCGTCGCCTTCGCCTCTGGAGTGAAATCCAGCCCGTCGAGCTCCTGGATGCAGGCACGGTCGACCAGCTCGTCGAGGTCTTCTTCGAACAGCGACTTCAGCACGTACACCGCGGCGCGGGACAGCAGCGCGCTGTTGACCTCAAATGAAGGGTTCTCGGTGGTCGCGCCGATGAAGGTGAACAGTCCGCTCTCGACGTGCGGCAGGAAGGCATCCTGCTGGCTCTTGTTGAAGCGGTGCACTTCATCGACGAACAGGATGGTCCGGCGCCCGGAATTGGCCTGGATCACCTGCGCATGCTCCACCGCCTCGCGGATGTCCTTCACGCCGGACAGCACGGCGGACAAGGCGATGAACTCGGCATTGAAACTGTCGGCCATGAGGCGTGCGAGCGTCGTCTTGCCGACGCCCGGCGGCCCCCACAGGATCATGGAATGCGGCTCGCCGGACTCGAACGCGACGCGCAGCGGCTTGCCCGGGCCGAGCAGGTGCTGCTGGCCGATCACCTCGTCGAGCGATTGGGGCCGAAGGCGTTCGGCGAGCGGAATGTTTGCCATGTCATTGAGCGGGTGCAGCCCGCCGTGTTGTTATTGCTGGAACACGTCGGCGCCCTTGGGCACCACGAAGCGGAACTGGTCCTGCGAAATCGACGGGTTCTTTTCGAACTTCCTGAAAGTCAGCAACGATACCTGGCCGAAGGAATCGCGCAGCTCCATCGCTTGCGGTACACCATCCTTCAGGCCGATGCCGATGCGGTCGAAGGTGGTGTCCTTCGCCTTGGGCGTTGCTTCCAGCCACTCGAGGCCGTCCTTCGCGCCCGCTTCCTTCAGCGTGAAATTCTTTTCCAGGTCGTTGCTGCCGAAAAGGATGGCTGCCGGCGAAGAACCGAGCGCATCGCCGAGCTGCTTCACCGTGACCTGGTTCAGGTCCTTGTCAAAAATGTAGAGCTTCTGGCCATCCGCCTGCAGCAACTGCTCGTAGGGCTTCTGGTATGTCCAGATGAACTTGCCGGGACGGGCAAACAGGAAGGTGCCGGTCGAGGAATTGGCGACCGTCTCGCCCTTGCCGACGGATTTCACCTGCTTCTGCACGAACTCGCCCTTGGCGGCCTTGGTCGTGCTGACAAACGTCTTGAACTGGTCTAGCGCGGATGCGCTGGCAAGTGCGGGTACTGCGAATGCACACGCCGCAACGAAGCTTGCGGCGTGCTGTGCGAGGGAGATGTTTCGACGCGCTGTCTGTTTCAAAGCCGCTTTCCTATTCGGGGTTGTTCGACGCCGGCACCAGGATTTCCCGATTGCCGTTCGATTGCATCGAAGAAACAAGGCCGCTCTGCTCCATCTGTTCGAGCAGGCGGGCTGCGCGATTGTAGCCGATGCGCAAATGCCGCTGCACGAGCGAGATCGACGCACGCCGGTTCTTCAGCACGACTGCGACCGCCTGGTCATAAAGCCCGTCGGCTTCGCCATCGCCTCCGCCGGCAGCGCCGAGCGCAACATCGCCTCCTTCTTCGAGGACACCACCTTCTAGGATGCCTTCAATGTAATTGGGTTCCCCTTGCGCCTTGAGGTGCTGCACGACGCGGTGCACTTCGTCGTCCGAAACAAACGCGCCGTGGACGCGGATCGGCAGGCCTGTGCCGGGCGGCATGTAGAGCATGTCGCCCATGCCGAGCAGCGTTTCCGCGCCCATCTGGTCGAGAATCGTGCGCGAATCGATCTTGCTGCTCACCTGGAAGGCGATGCGCGTCGGGATGTTGGCCTTGATCAGGCCGGTGATCACATCGACCGACGGACGCTGGGTCGCAAGGATCAGGTGGATGCCGGCGGCACGCGCCTTCTGCGCGATGCGAGCGATCAGTTCCTCGACCTTCTTGCCGACCACCATCATGAGGTCGGCGAGTTCGTCGATGATGATCACGATGGTCGGCAGTTTTTCGAGCGGCTCCGGCGCGTCCGGCGTCAGGCTGAACGGGTTCGGGATCTTTTCCTCTTTCTTCTCCGCGTCCGCGATCTTGTTGTTGTAGCCTGCAAGATTGCGCACACCAAGCTTGGACATCAGCTTGTAGCGGCGCTCCATCTCGGCCACCGCCCAGTTCAGCGCATTGCCCGCCTGGCGCATGTCGGTCACGACGGGCGCAAGCAGGTGTGGGATGCCTTCGTACACGGACATTTCCAGCATCTTCGGATCGATCAGGATCATGCGCACGCTGTTCGGATCGGACTTGTACAGCAGGGACAGGATGGTGGCGTTGATACCCACCGATTTGCCGGAACCCGTCGTACCCGCAACCAGCAGGTGCGGCATCTTGGCAAGGTCGGCGACCACCGGATTGCCGGCGATGTCCTTGCCGAGTGCCACGGTCAGTGATGCATGGCTGTCGTTGTAGACCTTGGAGCCGAGGATCTCGGTCAGGCGCACGATCTGGCGCTTCGGATTCGGGAGCTCTAGGCCCATGTAATTCTTGCCCGGGATGGTCTCGACCACGCGAATCGAAGTCAGTGACAGCGAACGCGCGAGGTCGCGTGCGAGGTTGACGATCTGGCTACCCTTCACGCCGGTCGCCGGTTCGATCTCATAGCGTGTGATCACGGGGCCGGGATAGGCTGCGACGACCTTTGCTTCGACGCCGAAGTCGGACAGCTTCTTCTCGATCAGGCGACTGGTGAATTCGAGCGTTTCGACGCTGACCGTTTCCTGTGCCGGCGGCGGCTCATCCAGCAGCGACAGCGGCGGCAGGTTGGTGTCCGGCAGGTCTGCAAAGAGCGATACCTGTTTTTCCTTCTCGACGCGCTCCGACTTGGGCACGCTGACGACTTGCGGTTCGATGCGGATCGGGGTTGCTTCAACGATCTTGGCGCGTTCCTGCACCACCACCTCCTCGCGCTTGACGGCTGCGACCTGGCCGACCTTGCGGTCTTCGCGCGCGGAATACAGACTGCGGATCCGGTTGATGCCATCCTCGATCGCCCCGCCCACACGCTCGGCCACGTTCAGCCACGACACGTGGAAGAACAGGCTGAAGCCGACGCCGAAGATCAGCAGCAGGAACAGCGTGGCGCCGGTGAAGCCGAAGGCATTCTGCGCCGCTCCGCCGATCAGTTCACCCAGCACGCCGCCGGGCGCGCGCGGCAGCTGCACCTTGAGCGTGTACATGCGCAGATACTCAATGGCGACGCTGCCGATCAGCATGAGCACGAAGCCGATGGCGCGGATCCACACTTCATGATGGTGTTCCGGCTCCGGCTCCTGTTGCAGCAGGAAGCGCTGCGACAGCCGTTTGTAGCCGGCCCACACGGAGCGCAGCAGGAACACGCCGAACCACCATGCGGAGAATCCGAAGATGAACAGCATCAGGTCTGCCACCCACGCGCCGATACGGCCGCCCCAGTTCTGGATCTGCCCGGCGTTGGCGTGCGACCAGCCCGGATCGCCCTTGGTGTATGTCAGAAAGACAAGAATGAGGTAAACGGTAACGATGGTCAGCACGAACCAGCGCGCCTCGGACAGGAGGCGCACGAGCCGGTTCGGCAGGGGATGCGCGTCAGGCGGATTGGTGTTACGTGTATAAGCTTGTGTCGTTTTGGTCATGGTGCCTGCGAAATTCGGTGAAACGCCGGGCCGCGCAAGGGGCGAAATGGGGTCGCCGCTCGGCTGCGTGGTGCGGGTTCGTCTATAATCTTAACCAGTTTTTCAGGCGCAATCCCGAATAAGTACTCGGGAAGCGCTTGAATATTTGCCTTTTGGCGACATATGTATCGCCACCACCGACGAATTCCTTCACTCTCCCATCTATTGTCATGGCAACCACGAAACACGCCCACGTACTGATCATCGGTTCCGGCCCTGCCGGCTACAGTGCCGCCGTCTATGCCGCGCGCGCCAACCTGAAGCCCGTACTCATCACGGGCGTCGAGCAAGGCGGTCAATTGATGACTACCACCGACGTCGAAAACTGGCCTGGCGACCCGATGGGCGTGCAAGGACCTGAGCTGATGCAACGCCTGTTGCAGCACGCAGAACGCTTCAACACAGAAATCGTGTTCGATTACATCCATACCGCGAAGCTGAATGAAAAGCCGATCCGCCTGATCGGCGACTCCGGCGAATACACCTGCGATTCGCTGATCATCGCCACCGGCGCTTCCGCGCAATACCTCGGCCTGCCGTCCGAAGAAGCCTTCATGGGCAAGGGCGTGTCGGCCTGCGCGACCTGCGATGGCTTCTTCTACAAGAACCAGGCTGTGGCAGTGGTCGGCGGCGGCAACACCGCAGTCGAGGAAGCGCTGTACCTGTCGAACATCGCCAGCAAGGTCACCGTGGTCCATCGCCGCAACAAATTCCGGGCCGAGCCCATCCTGATCGACCGCCTGATGGCCAAGGTCGAGGAAGGCAAGATCGAAGTGAAATGGGACCACACCCTGGATGAAGTGACGGGCGACACCTCGGGCGTCACCGGCATCAACATCAAGTCGACCAAGGATGGCAGCGTCACCCCCCTGCCGGTGCAGGGCGTGTTCATCGCTATCGGCCACAAGCCGAACACCAGCATCTTCGAAGGTCAGCTGGAGATGCAGAACGGCTACATCAAGACCAAGGGCGGCTCGGAAGCCTTCGCGACCGCGACCAACATCCCCGGCGTGTTTGCTGCGGGCGACGTGCAGGACCATGTGTACCGCCAGGCGGTGACCAGCGCCGGCACCGGCTGCATGGCCGCGCTCGACGCGCAGCGTTACCTGGAAAGCCTGGAAGGCTGATCCAATTGCAGGTCTCCGTCCGTACCCGCGTCGGTACGGACGGCATCAGGAATTCATCATGTCTGGCTCCATCAAAGACTTCGCCGCCCTGAAATCCCTGCGGGCGACGATCAAGGCGCAGGAAGAAGCGCGCAAGGCCGCCGAGGAAGAACGCCTGCGGCGCGAGAAGGAAAGCCGACGCGACGCCGAGCTCTTCCGCAAGTCCATCGGTGACGTCAAGCCCCTCTCCCCGCACGACAAGGCAGAACCGGTCGAACACCGTCCGCTGCCCATCGCCCGCCAGCGCCTGGCCGACGAACAGGCGGCCCTCGAAGAATCGCTGTCCGACGAATTCAATGTCGACACCCTGCTCGATACCGACGGCGAGCTGAGCTACGCCCGGCCCGGCATCAGCGGCGATATCCTGCGCAAGCTGCGCCGCGGGAACTGGGTGATCCAGGCCCAGCTCGACCTGCACGGGATGCGACGCGAGGAAGCGCGCGAAGCGCTGGCAGAATTCCTGCGCGATGCCGTCAAGCGCGGCGTGCGCTGCGTACGCGTCATCCACGGCAAGGGCCTCGGCTCGGTCAACAAGGAGCCGGTCCTGAAGAGCAAGGTGCGCAGCTGGCTGGTGCAGAAGGAAGAAGTGATCGCTTTTTGCCAGGCGCGTGCGGCGGACGGTGGCGCGGGTGCCTTGGTGGTGCTGCTGAAGGCGTAGTTTGCTTTCCTCCCCACCAGAAGTATCATGCAGGACAAACAACTCCTGACCCGCCTCGCATGACCCTGATCAAGATCCTCGAAATCGTTGCGATTCTGGTGGGCGCCTTTTCCGGCTTCATCGAAGCCCGCAGCAAGAAGATGGATGTGGTCGGGATTTTCACCGTCGCGTTCATCACCGCATTCGGCGGCGGAACGCTGCGTGACATCCTGCTCGACAGGCGGCCGCTGTTCTGGGTCGCCCATCAGGAATACGCGATCCTGATCTTCCTTCTCGCGCTGGTCGCCGCACCGGCGATCCGCACCCTGCGCAAGATCATTTCGGAACGCTTGATCGTGTTTGCGGACGCACTGGGACTGGGACTCTTTTCGATTGTCGGCGTGTCGCAAGCGCTGGAGGCCGGCATGCCCCTGTTCATTGCCTCGATGATGGGCGTGATCACAGGTATCTTCGGCGGCGTGCTGCGCGACGTCATCTGCAACGAGATTCCGATGGTCCTGCGCGACGGCAAGCCGTACGCCATCTGTTCGTTCGCCGGCTGCTGGACCTACCTGCTGATGCAGAAGGCAGGCGTGCCGCCGGATTTCTCCCTGTGGTCGAGCGCGCTGTTGATCAGCGTATTCCGCATGGTGACCTGGGCCAAGGGCGTCAAGATCGAATAGCCCCGTAAACGACATAGCCCGGTGAAAGCATCGCCTCCACCGGGCTGCATTGGAAACGCCTGGCTTAAACCGCGTCTGCGCCGGTTTCGCCGGTGCGGATACGGATGACCTGCTCGACTTCGCGGACGAAGATCTTGCCGTCGCCGATCTTGCCGGTGCGCGCCGCCTTGATGATGGCGTCGACCGCCTGGTCAACCACTTTGTCGTCGATCACCGCCTCGATCTTCACCTTCGGCAGGAAGTCCACGACGTACTCGGCGCCGCGATACAGTTCCGTATGGCCCTTCTGGCGGCCAAAGCCCTTCACTTCGGTCACGGTCAAGCCGGTGACGCCGATTTCGCCGAGTGCTTCACGCACTTCGTCCAGCTTGAAAGGTTTGATGATTGCAGTAACCAGCTTCATGACAGCTCCTTAGTTATCGGGAAATCGGGGCAGCGCTTTTCGTTTATTTTAGTCAATCGTCTAATGCGCTCTATAAGCTTGCTACGATACCTTGCCGACATGATATCGGCAATGCCTGCCGAAGCCACGACAGAAAACGCTTTACACAACGGCAATAAAAGTACCCTTCTATCGATCCGGAACTCGCTCCAGATCTGCCATCCAGACGGCAGACTCCGAATCGCTCGGCGCCCGCCAATCCCCGCGCGGTGACAGCGATCCACCGGAACCGACTTTCGGTCCGTTCGGCACGCAGGTGCGCTTGAACTGGCTCGTCTGGAAAAACCGGCGCAGGAAGATACCGAGGTTGCGCTTGATGTCGCCCACCCCATACTCGTTGCGCGCCACGTGGGCGCCTTCCGGCCAGCGTCCCGCATCGCGGTTGCCCCACGCCGAGTAGGCGAGGAAGGCGACCTTCGTCGGGGAAAACCCGAAACGCAGCGTGTAGTACAGATGGAAGTCCTGCAGCTCGTACGGCCCGATCACGCTCTCGGTCTTCTGTTCCGGCGCATCCTTGCCCTTGCCCGGAACCAGTTCCGGGCTGATGTCGGTGTCGAGCACGCTCAGCAGGACGTCGGAACCGGCCTCGCCGATCTGGCCCGTTTCCGCCACCCAGCGCACCAGGTGCACGATCAGGGTCTTGGGAACGCTGGCATTCACGTTGTAGTGCGACATGTGGTCGCCCACGCCGTAGGTGCACCACCCCAGCGCCAGTTCGCTCAGGTCTCCGGTGCCGATGACGATGCCGTTGTGATGGTTCGCCAGGCGGAAAAGGTGGCTCGTCCTCTCCCCGGCCTGCACGTTTTCGAACGTGACGTCGTAATTTTCCTCGCCCGACGCGTACGCATGCCCGAGGTCCTTGAGCATCTGCAGGCAGCTCGGGCGAATGTCGATCTCCATGGCCTCGCATCCGACGACTTCCATCAGCTGCCTGGCTTGCAGGAGCGTGCGCTCGCTGGTGGCGAATCCCGGCATGGTCACGCCGAGGATGTTCTTTCGCGGGAGGCCGAGGCGGTCCATGGCCTTCGCGCACACCAGCAACGCGTGCGTGGAATCCAGACCACCGGACACGCCGATCACGACCTTCGATATGCGCGAAGCCGACAACCGCTGGACCAGCGCCTGCACCTGGATGTTGTAGACCTCGCTGCAGCGCTCGTCGCGGCGGCTCGCGTCGGAAGGAACATAGGGGAAGCGCTCAATGTTCCTCTTCAGCGGCAGCTTGCCCTTCACGGGCAAGTCGAGGGCGAACGAAATCTTCCTGAACTTCCCCACCTCGGAAGCATGGCGACGGACGGAGTCGCCGAAGGTGGACATCCGCATCCGTTCGCGAGAGAGCCTGTCAAGGTCAACGTCCCCATAGATGAGGTGGGAGTTGTCCGAGAACCGCTCCGATTCGGCAAGGAGTTCGCCATTTTCGTAGATCAGGGCCTGCCCGTCCCATGCCATGTCAGTCGATGACTCGCCTTTGCCCGCGGAGGAATACAGGTAGGCCGAGAGGCAGCGCGCAGACTGTTGCGCCACCAGCTGATGCCGGTACCGGGCCTTGCCGACCACGATGTTCGACGCGGAGAGGTTGACCAGCACCGTCGCGCCGGCGAGCGCAGCAAAGGTGGACGGCGGGATCGGGACCCAGACGTCTTCGCAAATCTCCACATGGAAGCGGAAGAGCGGCAGGTTTTCCACTTCAAAAAGCAGGTTGGCACCGAAGGGAACAGCGCTTCCCAGCAGGGTGACTTCGGACACGGCAACACTGTCGGCGGGACTGAATTGCCTGGCCTCGTAAAACTCGCCGTAGTTTGGCAGGTAACTCTTCGGGACGACGCCGCGAACACGACCGCCTGCCACTACGACAGCGCAGTTGAACAGCTGGTGCTCGACGCGGAGCGGCATGCCCACAATCATCGCGATGTTCAGTTTCGTGGATGCGTCGACGATGGAGGCGAGCGCTTCCTGCGTCGCCTCGAGCAAGGCCTTCTGATGGAACAGGTCGTCGCAGGTGTATGCCGACAGCCCGAGTTCGGGAAAGGCGATCAACGCGGCGCCGCCCTTCTCCGCTTCAACGGCGAGGGCAATCGTCTCCTTCGCGTTGTACACCGGATCGGCGACACGACAGGTCGGCACCCCGACTGCTACCCGGGCAAAGTCATGCGAATAGATGTTAAGAAACTCGGCATTCATCATCTGGCTTACCTTAATGGCCCCGCGCAAGTGATTTGGAGGATTGCTGGCGTGCCTGAAGCCGGGATGTCGGGCGTCGAACCGTTCTGCTGAATTTGCGTAGAATGAATGGCACAGCAGCAGGCGTACGCGGAGGGGCAAGCGTTGCATCCGTTCAATGCGCGCTTCCAGCCTGAGGCACAGGATGGTAATAGTGAATTATCGCACGCAAATCGTTTCCTCCCTTGACGAGATCGGGCAGGCAAGTTGGGATGGGCTCGTTGCCTCGCAACAAGACCGCAATCCCTTCCTCTCGTATGCATTTCTCCACGCATTGCACGCATCCGGGTGTGCGGCGGCCGATAGTGGCTGGCAGCCGCAATACTTGACGCTGTGGCGGGGGAAATCGCTCGAGGCCGCGCTGCCGCTCTACATAAAGTCGCACTCCTACGGCGAGTACGTGTTCGACTGGGCGTGGGCAGACGCGTACCGCCGCAACGGCCTCGACTATTACCCCAAGCTGCTGTCGGCGATCCCCTTCACGCCGGTCGCCGGTTCCCGGCTGCTGGCACGTACTGAGGAAGCGTCGGCCAGGCTGGTCGAGGCATTATGCAGATTGCAGTTGTCGAACAGCTTGTCGTCCACCCACATCCTCTTTCCACCGGAATCGCAGGCGCAACGCCTGAAGGATGCCGGCTTCATGCTGCGCAACGGCGTGCAGTTCCACTGGATCAACCAGGGCTATCGCGATTTCGAGGATTTCCTGGCCTCGCTCGACCGGAAGAAAAGAAAGAACATCCGCGCCGAGCGCCGCAAGGTGCAGGAAGCTGGCGTCACGTTCAGGCATGTCCCGGGCACGGAAGCAGGCGATGGCGACTGGCGCTTCTTCAAGCGCTGCTATGACCGCACCTACGCCGCGCATTACTCGACGCCCTACCTGAACCTCGATTTCTTCCGCCGCCTGGGACAGACGATGCCGCAGCACCTGCGCCTCATCATGGCGGAGCGTCGCGACAAGCCGGTTGCATGCTCTTTCGTCGTCCATGACGAAAGCACGCTCTACGGGCGCTATTGGGGCGCGATCGAAGACATCCCCTGCCTGCACTTCGAAACCGCGTACTACCAGCCGCTCGATTTCTGCATCGCGCAGAAGATCCGTTGCTTCGAAGGCGGCGCGCAAGGGGAACACAAGATGGCGCGCGGCTTCCTGCCGCACCGCACCTGGTCGGCGCACTGGCTGGCGCATCCCGCATTTTCCGACGCAGTCGAACGCTTCCTTGAGCAGGAATCGGGCGGCATCGACGCCTACCTGGATGAGCTCAACGACCGTCATCCATACCGGGAACATCGGTAACCGACAGTCACGTTCGTCGACGTACTTTCGGAATTGCCGGGCGATTTCATGACGACGAGGCGCGAAACCTTGCCAAATGAAACACTTCACGGCATGCTGTCGCCACCATGCCCTACCCACCGTCCGCTTCGCTCACTCCAGACAGCCCGGCCGTCACCCGCATCGGCCGTTTCTACATCACGCGTGAGCTCGGCCGGGGTACCGTAGGCTGCGTCTACCTGGGTCATGACCCAGTCATCGGACGGGACATTGCAATCAAGACTTACCACCCGCGCCTGACACCGGCCGAACGCAGCCGCTACGAAGTCCAGTTCATCAATGAGGCGCGGGCTGCCGGACTGCTCTCCCATCCGCATATCGTGACCGTCTACGACGCGTCGGTGGAGAATGGGGCCACCTACATCGCAATGGAATACCTGCGCGGGCGGGAACTGAACAGGATTCTCGACAGTGGCCAGCGCTTCACGCCGGACGAAGTCGCGTCCATCGTCTGGAAAATCGCCGACGCACTCAACCACGCGCACCAGCGAGAAGTCGTTCATCGCGACGTAAAACCGGCAAACATCTTCATGGTGGCCGACGACCAGCCGAAGCTGGTCGATTTCGGCATCGCCCGGGCGCCGAACCGCGTCGCCGAAAAGAACGCCAATCCCGACGATCCCGTCACGCTCCTGGTGGGCAACCGGCTGCTCGGTACGCCGAACTACATGTCGCCTGAACAGGCCGTCGGCAAGCCCGTCGATGCCCGCACCGACATCTATTCCCTGGGTGCGGTGATGTACGAAATGCTGGTCGGCCGCAAGCCCTTCCACTCGACGAGTGCGGACAAGCTGTTGCAGCAGATCGCCTACAAGGCACCGCCGGCGCCGCATGAAATCGATGCCCGCATTCCATTGGCGCTGTCGGAAATCGTGATGAAGGCGATGAGCAAGCGTCCGGAGAAGCGTTACGAAACGGCGGAAAGGATGGCGCTGGACATCAAGCGTTACCTGGTGCGCCAGCGGCGCGCACGGCGCGGTATGAAGATTCCCGTTCCCACCCTCGGCCAGCGCGCCCGGCAAACCCTGTCTGTTTCCCGCACCAGCCTGTACTGGACTGCCGTCGTCCTGCTGGCCGGTGCTGCTGCCGTAACTGCAGGGCTGTTCCTCCGCTAGCGGGCGTTCAGTGCAGTCAGTACTTGCCCTTTCAGGGTCTTGATCAACGCCGTTTCATCCGAGGGCACCCCCTCGAGAGCGGCCTGTGCACGATCCGCATAGAACAGGCCAAGCTGTTTTTTCTGCACGACCAGAGGAAGCACGATGAAACTGCGCGCGTCCGGCAGCAGGGTACGGTGCCATGCAGGCAGCAGATCGCGGATCTTTGGCGCGGTCGCATCGGAAATCATGAGATCCGCATCGTTTTCCATCGCCAAGTGGAACAGATTACGCGAAGTGTGGACCGGAAAAACGAAGCCCGCCTGGCGCTCCGCGTTCTTCTCCCCCATGGCGATACGGGCACGGAACTGGTGCGTGTGCATGTCCTTCAGGCAGACTGTCGCAAACCGGAACCCCATGCTGCTGTAGAGCGTTTCGAGGACGAGCAGCATCAGGTCGTTCACCTTGCAACGGCCGGACGCCATCATCTGGGTGACGTCCTGCACGCCCGCCAACAACAGGTCGCGCGCATTTAGCGGTTTGCCGCTGGCGTGACGTTCAGTCACCTGCAAGGCCTTCGGCTCGTCAAGGATGTCCAGCAGAAGTTCGCTCGGCAATCCCGATTCGACGTCGGACGCGGCGGTTGTCGCGGCTTGGGCAGGCTCGTCTGCTGACGAAGCGGAAGATGCGGCGGTGGCGGCCTTCGTGCCCGCGGGAGCGCCCTCTTCGTCGTGCGCGTGGGAATGGTCATGCTCGTCGCCGTGCAGGGCCAGTTCGGTGCTGCTTGCAATGACACGGGTTTCCTGGGCCACGCCGGCGAATAGCTGGTTGAGCCTGGCGTGGTCCATGCCGAGTGCGGCGCCGAACCGCGTCAGCACGGCCTTGCTCGCCGCTTCCTGCCCCGGCGTGCCCGCCGATGGAATCAGGCGTGCGGCGGCGGAACTGAAGGCTGCAACCTGCTGCAGCCATTCCTGCCTGCCCTTGGCCGGCTTGAGTACGCCGGGCGGCGGCGGATTCAGCGCCTGCACGATGCTGTCCGGGATGTTCCATTCGCGCAGGACCGCTTCCGCCAGCAGGTCGAAGCTGCAACCGAGGACTGCCTGCGAGGCCTGTGGAGGCGTGTGCGTCCCGGCCTCCACCAGCCGGGTGATCTTGTCGTACTGGTCGTGGTCATGCGCGGCAACGAGGACGCGGCCGATATTCTTGAACAGCGCAGCCACGGCCGCCTCTTCCGCATCCTTGAAGTGGCTGCGGCGGGCAATTTCACGGCCGACGATACTGGCGCACAAGGCGTGGCTGAGTTCGTTACGTACACTTTTCGCATTCTTGCCCGACATGCCGTCGACGAGCAGCATGGCCAGCGCCGCCGTCTTTACGGTGTCGAAACCGAGCAGGAAGATGGCCTTGGACACGGTTGTGACCGGGGTGCCGGACGCGGTGCGGTAGCAGACGGTGTTGGAGATGCGGAGGATTTTCTGCGTCAACGCGACGTCGGACAGGATGAAATGGGCGAGATTCCGTACCGCTTCGCTATCCGACGATGTCATTTGCACAACGCGGGATACCGAGCTGCCCAACGCCGGAAGGTCCGCTTCGGAGCTGATCCTCTGAAGCAGCCGTTCCAGCGCACTGTTTGCGGCCTTTTCGTCTCCGGTCCGGACCTGGACGTCGGGCCTTGCCGGCCCTGTATTTTCGAAAACCACGTTTAACGGTTCCTGAGAGTGCGCACTGGGAAGGCCAATGATGACGCATTCATGGTGCATTGTCGATGCGGCACAATGTTATTGCTGCCCGCCAGGGACTATAACGGCACAACGGCGGAGATGTTGAGCCACATCGCGGCGAGGCTTCGGATGCTTCGAGGAAGAATCGGATGAGAAGAAAATGTGAAATCTACTTTAATAATCATTTGGAAACGATGAAAATGCACTCATCTCCCTTCCCGCCCTCCTTCACATGAAGCCCATCGACATTCTGCTCGCCCTCGTCGTTGTCCTCATCTGGGGCTTCAACTTCGTCGTCATCAAGCTCGGGCTCCAGGGCCTGCCACCCATCCTGTTCACCGCACTCCGGTTCGCGTGCGCTGCCTTGCCGATGGCGTTCTTCATCCGCAGGCCCGCGGTGCCGTTACGCTTGCTCGCCGGTTATGCCGCATTCCAGTTCGCGCTGCAGTTCACCCTGCTGTTCTCCGGCATGCAGGCCGGATTTCCTCCGGGGCTGGCCTCGCTGGTGGTGCAGTTGCAGGCCTTCTTCACGATCGGGCTGGCTGTCGTCGTTCTCGGCGAGAGACCGCACTTGCCGCAGATTGCCGGCGCGCTGATTGCATTCACCGGCATGGGCCTGGTAGCCATGCATATCGAGGCGCGTGCCACGCTTATCGGATTCCTGATGGTGATTGCGGCCGGCTTCTCGTGGGGCGTGGGAAATATCTTTACCAAGCGGATCGGAAAGGTGGACGCACTGGCCCTGGTCGTCTGGGGATCCCTGCTGGCTGCGCCGCCGCTGCTGCTCGCGTCGCTCGCACTCGAGGGCCCCGGCGCGATTTCCGCCGCACTGCTGGGGATGAACTGGCTATCGGTGGGAGCCGTGCTATTCCAGGCCTATCCCACCACCATCCTTGGCTTCGGCATCTGGGCGATGCTCATGCGGAAGTACCCGACGGCGACCGTTGCGCCTTTCACCCTGCTCGTCCCGGTCGCCGGCATGTTGAGCGCGGCCTGGGTGCTCGGCGAGCCTCTTCAGTGGTGGAAAATCGCCGCCGGCTTGCTTGTCCTGTCCGGACTCGCGCTCAACCAGTTCGGCGGGCGGATGCTGAACGCGTTCGCCGCCTCAAAATAAAAAAAGCGCACCGCTTCCGGTGCGCCTTTGTCTTCCCGTCCTGAAACGGCTTACTTGCTGTGTTCGCGGTTGTAGGTCGCGACGCCGTTGAGGATTTCCTCCTTGGCCTCTTCCGGGCCGAACCAGCCTTCGACCTTGACCCACTTGCCCGGCTCGAGATCCTTGTAGTGCTCGAAGAAGTGCTGGATCTGCTGCAGGCGCAGTTCGTTCATGTCCTCCGGCTTCTGCCAGTGCTTGTAGATCGGCAGAACCTTGTCCACCGGCACTGCGAGCAACTTGGCGTCGCCGCCGGCTTCATCCTTCATGCGCAGCACGCCGATCGGGCGGCAGCGCACGACCACGCCGGGGATCAGCGGGAACGGGGTCACGACCAGCACGTCAACCGGATCGCCGTCGTCGGAAATGGTCTGCGGAATGTAGCCGTAGTTGCACGGATAGTGCATCGCCGTGCCCATGAATCGGTCGACGAAAATCGCGCCGGTTTCCTTGTCGACTTCGTACTTGATCGGGTCGGCATTCATCGGAATTTCGATGATGACGTTGAAATCCTCCGGGACATTGCGGCCGGCGGGTACGTTGCTCAAGCTCATGTTGCTCTCTCAGTGGAAATGAAAACTTGGAAATGCCGAGATTATAACGGCAATCAGAGCGGGCTTGTGCGACGCAGCAGGAGTTTGAGGATCTATATCAACGCGCATGACACACGTCAGGAGGGCGTCAGGATGAAGTGATAACAGCGGCGGAAATACTCCCGCCGCGCGTTGTTACAGGATGGTGGCGAGCGCGCACTGACGGTAGTGCGCGGCAGCCTGGTCGGGCTGGTTGAGCGCCTCGTGCATTTGCGCCAGCTTCAGGTGTGCCTCACGCACGGTTTCTGCCTCGTTCGCGTCCGACAGCGCCTGCTCGAGGTGGCGCTGTGCCTTGCCCCAGAGTTTCTGGCGCAGGCACAGCGTGCCCAGCGTCAGCGCGAGTTCCGCATCGCCTGGATGCGATTTGGCCCACTCCTCGCAGCGTTCGATCTGCGCCAGCAGTTCCGCCGAGCCTTCCGCGCCGGCGGAATCGCCGTAGGCGCGCACCAGCCGCTCGTCCCACTCCACCGCGAGAGCCCGTTCGACAACACTGCGCGCTTCGTCGTGCATTCCCTTTGCATTGAGAGCGCGGGCCGCACGGATCGCGACGAAAGGCCGGGTCTTGTCTTCCGATGGAATGCCCGCGAGCACGCGGCGCAGGGACTCGGCATCATGCGCCTGGTGGGACAGCAGGTCGTCGTAGGCCATTTCCTTGAGCCGCCGGGACAACGCCGGATGCAGTGCGTTGCGCTTGTCCAGCATGCGCACCAGGCGCAACACCTCGGGCCAGTTCTTCGAGCGCTGGTTCGCCTTGAGGGCGAGGCGAAGCGCATGGATGTGCCGGGTGCCGCTGGAATTCAGTTCCTTCACGGCGTCCAGCGCGACATCCGGTTCGTGTCCGTCGATCGACAGCTCGATGGCGGTCATCAGGCGGGCGGTCTTGAGGGCCGGATCTTCCTGCGCCTTGTTCAGCCAGATATCACGGCGCTCCGGCCGGCCGATGCGGTGGGCGGCGCGGGCGGCAATCAGGGAGGACAGGCCGGCGTTGTCCGGGGACTCGGCTGCGCGGGTGGCCGCTTTTTCGGCATGGCCGAAACGCCCCTCGAACAGGGCTTTCAGCGCATCGCGCATCGCGCGGTTGCCCTCTCGGTCGCGCTTTTCACGGCGATAGGCAGCGACCCTGTGCGGCATTTGCTGGGTACTGCGAATGGCGTTGAAGACCGCAAACAGGATGGCGAACAGCAATGCTGTCAACACGATAAAAAGGTTGAGCGACATGTCCACCCGGTACGGCGGATAGAAGAACACCACGTTCCCAGGGTTGAAACGCGCGCCGACAGCAAGACCGATCGCGGCGGCAAACAGGATGACGAGCGACAGAAAGATACGCATCGTTAGGGCTTCGCCTTGTAATTGCGCACCGCGTTCAGGCTTTCCGCCAGCGTCGGCATCTCGATGGAGAGGTTACTTGCCTGTACCTGGCGCAGGAGGGCCTGCGTCGTCTGCGTCTGCTTGGCGCGGGTGTCGAAGTACTTGGCGATGGCGTCCTGCGCGGCGATCAGGTCGCTGCGGAACGCAGATTCATTGCGGGTCAGCAGTGCCAGGCGGGCATTGAGCAGGCGCAGCTTGACGTTCTCGCGGGCGTAATAAGCCTGGGTTGGCGACAGCAGCAAGGCGTCCGAGGTCTCGACATTGCGCACGCGGATCAGCTGCCGGATCTCCCCCCACATCTCGCTGGTCCAGCTGTGCCATACCTCTTCGAGGTCACCGAGCCAGTCGGAGCCGGACTGGCCCGCGGCTTGCGTCTTCGATGACTCGACCGCCTTGGGCGCACGGCGAGGCGCGCGCGGTTGCGTAGCGGCGGCAGCCGGCTTTTCGTCGGCCAGCAACGGCATGCTGTCGATCTGTCCGATGATGCTGTCGAGGCGCAGCGCGATACCCGTCAAGTCGACGGTGGGCAAGGCCTTGAGGCGCTCCAGGTCCTTCGCGATCGCGCGCCGGATGATGATGAATTGCGGCTTGTCCGAGCGGGAAAGTCGGTTGTCTGCATTCTGCAGCGCGATCACCGCGCCCTGCACGTTCCCCGCCAGCTGGAGCTGCTGGCTGGCGGTGGACAGGACCTGCTCGATCTCCGCCAGTGCCCAGTCATCGCGATTGCGGGACAGTTCCTGGTAGAGGTGCTCGAGTGCCAGTTGCTGGCTTTGTGCCTCGACCTGCTTGCCTTCGAGGACGTTCACCTTGGCCTGCAGTTCCTTCATGCCCTCCTGGACGGAGCGCACGATCACCTTTGTTTCGGTGCTGACCGATTCACCGGTCTTCAGGCGCTGGGCCATTTCTTCTCGCAGGCGATCGACTTCACGGTCGGATGTCCACCATTGCGCAGCGAGCAGGAGCGCCAGCGCACCCAGCGCGCCGTAGACGACGCGGCCGGAGGCATTGCCTTTTTGGTAAGAGGATGCTGCGGATTCGGCTTTTTGCGGAGCGGGACTCGTCTGCGCTTGCTGATTCGCGTCGGAAGAAGATGGCAGTTCGTTCATGCTCGAAATTGTAACGCGGCTATCAAGGGTTCGTCCCCCGATCCTGTCTGCACGATGTCTGCGAAACCAAGCGAGCGTGCCGTTTCGGCAATGCGCACATGCGGGACAATAAGTCGCTGCTGTTGCATTTTAACCACGCCGGCTTCGCCCACGGCGTCGCGGACCATTTGCAGGAGGATGCGCAAGGCTTCGGAACTGGTGATGACCCAGTCTGCGTTCGCGTGAAGGAGTCGTTGGAGTTCTGTGCTCTTTGCGTCGTCGAGGACAGGTGCGGCCCGCCGATACGCGGCCACCTGCTCCACCTGCACGCCATGGTCACGCAGCGCATCAGCCAGCAATTCGCGGCCGGTTTCGCCGCGCAGGATCAGTACGCGTTTGCCGCGGAGCGCGGCAAGGTCCAGCGCTTCGACCAGGGTCTGTGAATCGGTACGCTGGGGGTCGAGAGGACTGTAGATGGTGGCATTGGCCGACGTCAGCCCGTGCTGAGCAAGCGCAGCCTTGCTGCCCTCGCCGACGACGGCCAGGGCGACGTGGGGCGGCCAGCGGTCGATGTGCGTGAAGGCTGCGTCGATCGCATTCGGACTGACGAAGGCGACCATTGCGTAATCGCCGACATTCCTGAGGGTGGCCTGGAGCGCGGCCTGGTCAGGAAGAGGAAGAATCTCAAGCAAGGGGAATACGACGGCGTCGCGTCCGAGTGCGGCCAGCTTCTGCGCGAGCGGTGTGGCCTGCGCCAGCGGACGTGTGATGACGACCGGACGATTTCCTGTGTTTGCCATCGTGCGTTGCCGCCCTGTCGATGCCTTCGTTGGGAATAAGTGGATGCTGCGCGGCACCGGCCGCGCTGCGGATGACGATCAGCCGGCGTCCATCGCCTTGCATGCGGCGAGGATGTCGTCGGCGCCCTGCCCCTGCAAGGTGGTTGCGATCTGCTTGCCGAGGGCGTCGGGCGCGTCGGCCGGGCCGGTTGCGTCGGCGCCTGCAATGCGCTTGCCGTCCGGCGTTGCCACCATTGCACGCAGGTGCATGGTACCGGCATCGACCGTCGCGAAGGCCGCCAGCGGAATCTGGCAGCTGCCGCCGAAGACACGGGACACGGTACGCTCGGCAGTTACTGCCTGCGCCGTCGCTTCGTGGTTGAGCGGCTCCAGCAACGCCATCAGGTCGTCGCGGCCGTCAAGGATTTCGATGGCCATGGCACCCTGGCCCGGGGCCGGCAGGCTCTGCTCCGGCTCGATCAGGGCACGAATGCGCTGCGGCATGCCGAGGCGCTTCAGGCCGGCTGCGGCAAGGATGATTGCAGCGTATTCGCCGCGGTCGAGCTTGCCCAGGCGGGTATCGAGATTGCCGCGCAACGGGCGGATCACGAGATGCGGATAGCGCGCCGAGATCAATGCCTGACGGCGCAGGCTGCTGGTGCCGACGATCGCGCCTTCCGGCAGGTCGTCGAGAGAGGCATAGTCATTGGACACGAAGGCGTCGCGGGGATCTTCGCGCTCCAGCACGGCTGCAAGCCTGAATCCTTCCGGCAGCTCCATCGGCACGTCCTTGAGCGAATGCACGGCGAGGTCAGCGCGGCGTTCTTCCATCGCCACCTCGAGTTCCTTGACGAACAGGCCCTTGCCGCCGACCTTCGACAGCGTGCGGTCGAGGATCTGGTCGCCCTTGGTGGTCATGCCCAGAATTTCGATACTGCACTGCGGATATAATGCCGACAACCTTGCGCGGACATGCTCTGCCTGCCACATGGCGAGGCGGCTCTCACGCGATGCGATCACGAGTTTTGCGGGTGGGGATACTTTCACGACGTGCACTTTCGATGTTCGTTGATGCGAACCTGGCTCGGATCGCAGAGGCGCAAATTTTATCACGCGCATGTCCCGCAACCGTGCCTGCAGGCCACTTTTCCCCAATCGATTGCAGACATTCAACATGGCTAATCAAGCAAGCTCCACGACAGACAAGGACGCACCGCTGAAGGAAGACATCCGGCTGCTGGGCCGCCTGCTCGGCAACGTGCTCCGCGACCAGGAAGGCGAGGCGGTATTCCACGTTGTCGAAACCATCCGCCAGACGGCGGTGCGCTTCCGCCGCGAGTCGGACCCGCAATCGGGCACCGAACTGAACAAGATGCTCAGAAAGCTGACGCGCGACCAGACGATCTCCGTCGTCCGCGCGTTTTCGTATTTTTCCCATCTTGCCAACATCGCCGAGGACCAGCACCACAACCGGCGCCGCCGGGCACACCTGCTGGCAGGGTCGACGCCACAGCAGGGCAGCATTGCCTATGCCCTTTCCCGGCTCGATGACGCAGGCGTGTCCGGCTCCGCCGTACGCGGCTTCTTCAAGGACGCACTGGTCTCGCCGGTACTCACGGCGCACCCCACGGAGGTTCAGCGCAAGAGCATCCTCGATGCCGAACGCGAAATTGCGCGCCTGCTGGCAGAACGCGACCATCCGCTGACAGCGAAGGAACTGACGCGCAATACGCAGCTCCTGCATGCCTGCGTCGCGACACTTTGGCAGACCCGGATGCTGCGCTACTCCAAGTTGACGGTGGCCGACGAGATCGAGAACGCGCTGTCCTATTACCGGATCACCTTCCTGCGCGAATTGCCCGGCCTGTACGAAGACATCGAAGCGGAGATCGCGGCGCATTTTCCGCAACGGCACGCGGCCGCCGATGAACTTCCGCCATTCGTGCAGATGGGCAGCTGGATCGGCGGCGACCGCGACGGCAATCCGAATGTGAATGCGGAGACGATGAAACATGCGCTTGTCCGCCAGTCCACCGCCATCTTCGATTTTTACCTGGATGAAGTACACGCCCTGGGCGCCGAACTCTCGATTTCAACGCTGCTCGTCGGCGTCAGCGCGGAACTGCAGGCACTGGCCGACGCCTCCCCCGACCAGTCGGCACACCGTGCGGACGAGCCCTACCGCCGGGCGCTGATCGGCCTGTATGCGCGCCTCGCCGCCACGGCCCGCACGCTTGGCGCCGCACATGTCCTGCGTCAGGAAGTCGGTGCGGCCGCGCCCTACCAGACAGCAATGGAATTCACCCGCGACCTGCAGGTGCTGGCCGATTCCCTGCAGTCCCATCATGGTGCCGTGCTGGTCAGGCCGCGCCTCGCCGTGCTGAAACGCGCATCCGAGATCTTCGGATTCCATCTGGCGACGCTGGACATGCGCCAGAGCTCCGACGTTCACGAACGCGTCCTGGCCGAGCTTTTTTCCCGCGCCGGCGTCGAGAAGAACTACGGCGGCATGGCCGAGGAAGACAAGGTGGCGCTCCTGCTGGCCGAGCTAGGCAAGCCGCGCCTGCTGTACTCGCCCTACCTCGCCTACTCTGCAGAGACGGAATCCGAACTCACCATCCTGCGCACGGCACGCGACGTCCGCCGTCGCTATGGCGAGCGTGCCATCCGCAACTACATCATTTCGCACACGGAGACCGTGTCCGACCTGCTCGAAGTCCTGCTCCTGCAAAAGGAAACCGGCCTGCTTCACCAGGAATGGGATCCGGAAACCGGCACGGCATCCAATGCCCGCAACGAACTGATGGTCATCCCGCTGTTCGAAACCATTCCCGATCTGCGCTGTGCGGCAGGCATCATGGAACGGTTCATGTCCTTGCCGCAGGTGCGCCGCCTGGTCGCGCACCAGGGTGACTTGCAGGAAGTGATGCTCGGCTACTCCGACTCCAACAAGGACGGCGGCTTCCTGACCTCCAACTGGGAGCTGTACAAGGCGGAGCTCGGCCTGGTCGAACTGTTCGATCGCGCCGGCGTCAAGCTGCGCCTCTTCCACGGTCGCGGCGGCACGGTCGGCCGTGGGGGAGGCCCGAGCTACGACGCCATCCTTGCGCAGCCCGCCGGCACCGTCAACGGCCAGATCCGCCTCACCGAACAGGGTGAAATCATTGCGTCCAAATTCTCCAACCCGGAAATCGGCCGCCGCAACCTGGAGCTGCTGGTGGCCGCCACGCTGGAAGCCAGCCTGATGCCGCACGGCGCCGATGGAAAGCGCGCGAAGAAACTCGCCGGCTTCGAAAGCGTGATGGAGGAATTGTCGGAGCGCGCCTATCGCGCCTATCGCAATCTCGTGTACGAAACGCCCGGCTTCACCGACTACTTCTTTGCCGCCACGCCGATTGCCGAAATTGCCGAACTGAACATCGGATCGCGCCCCGCCTCTCGCAAGTCGACCCGCCGCATCGAAGACCTGCGCGCCATCCCCTGGGGCTTCTCCTGGGGACAATGCCGGCTGCTGCTGCCGGGCTGGTATGGATTCGGCAGCGCAGTGTCGTCCTGGCTGGACGAGGCAGAAGACGCCAGGGAACACAAGAAGCGCGTGGCAACGCTTCGCGACATGTTCAAGGAGTGGCCGTTCTTTGCCACGCTGCTGTCGAATATGGACATGGTGCTGGCCAAAGCCGACCTTGCCGTCGCCTCGCGCTACGCGGAGCTGGTGCCGGACAGGAAGATACGCAACGGGATCTTCAAGCGCATCCTGGAGGAACATGAGCGTACAACGTCCAGCCTGACCGTCATTACCGGCGCACGGGAACGGCTTGCGGGCAATCCGCTGCTGGCACGTTCCATCAAGAACCGCTTCGCCTACCTCGATCCGTTGAACCACCTGCAGGTGGAACTGATCAAGCGGCACCGTGCCGGGGCCGCCGAGGGAGGAACGCTCGACGAGCGCGTGCGACGCGGCATCCATCTGTCCATCAACGGTATCGCGGCGGGACTGCGCAATACCGGCTGACGACCTATTTGACGAGCGCCTTCACCACCGGCCACTGACGCCGCGAAATGGGAAGGCGCTCGTCGATGTCGCGCAGGATCACCTGCCATGACTCCTGCACACGGTCGCCCTCGCCTTCGCCGTCGACGGGCAAGCTGCCGCGTTCGACGCCGACAATCGCGTCGCGCGCCACCAGTGCCTTGCGATGGACGCGCACGAACACCTCGCCCAGTTCTTCCTCGATGGACGTCAGCGACTCTTCAATCAGATACTCATGCGAACGGGTGCGCAAGGTCACGTACTTCAGCTCGGCCTTCAGGTAAATGACGTCGCGCACCGGCACAAGCAGCACCCGGCCGCGTTCCTGCACCGAAAAATTCTGGCGCGCCCCCTGGACAGCCTTCGATGCCGTGGCAATGGCTGCTCCCTGGGTTGCGCGCAGTGCGGCTGCCCGCTGGATCGCCTCTGCGAGGCGGGAAGCACGAACCGGTTTCAACAGGTAATCCAGGGCATGGACTTCGAATGCCTTGAGCGCGTATTCATCATAGGCCGTGACAAAAATGACCGCCGGCGGCGAAGGATTCCGCATGAAGCAGGACGCCAGCTCGATGCCTGTCATGCCAGGCATCTGTACATCAAGCAAGACGATGTCGGGCGCGGCAAGGGCCACGCCGTCAATCGCGCGCTGCGCATTGTCGGCCTCGCCGGCGAGTTCATGGGGGCACTCCGCGGCAATATCGGACAACAGCGTCTTCAGCCGCGCACGTGCGGGTGCCTCGTCATCGACGATAAACAGGCGGGGAATCATGCAACACCTTTCACATAGGGGAACCGCAGCCTTGCCTCGAACAGGTTGCCGTTGACATTGGTCGCCAGCAGCGCCTCCACATCGAACAGCAGCGCCAGGCGTTCACGGATGTTTTCCAGGGCCATCCGGTTTCCGGCCTCGCCCGAAGCCCCGCCATGATACGGATTGGTCACGGTGATTTCGATCTTGTCCATGGACCGCGCAACGGTCACGCGCACGTGCGCCGGCTCGACGGCGGGCTCGACGCCATAGTGCACCGCATTCTCGATCAAGGGCTGCAACAGCAGCACCGGTACCTGGGCACGGCGCAGGACTTCGCCGTCGACCCCGTCCATCTCCCAGTGCACCTGCATGCGCTCACCCAGGCGGATTTCCTCGATTGACAGGTATTGCTGGCACAGCCGGATTTCGTTATGCAGCGAGGTCATGCTGCGTGGATCGCTCATCAGTACGCGGAACAGGTCGGCCAGGTCTTCCAGCGTGCTTTCCGCCCTTAGCGGCTCGGTCCTGATCAGGGACAGCGCCGCGTTCAGGCTATTGAATAGAAAGTGCGGACGGATGCGCGCCTGGAGCGCCTGCAGCCTCGCCTCGACGATGGCGGGAGAGAAGGCGCGCTTGCGCAGCTCGAAGTAATGCTGGAAAAAGGCGCCGAACAGCGCGGCCAGCACCATCCCCTTCTCGGCGCTGAACGCACCGAAACTGCCGGCAAGGCCGCTGCTCAATGTGAACAGATGAATAACTGCGCCGGTGACCGCGACCGGCACCACCACGCTCGCCGCGCGCTGCGGCCACACCGGAAGGTGGCCCGGCACGGGGCTGCGCAGCAGCAGCTGACGCAAACCGCACAGCGCAAACAGGGACCAGAGGCATGACAGTTCGATCACCATCGACGCTTCCACGAATTCGAACAAGCCCGTCGCCCACTCGCCCGACTGCGCCATGATC
>Ga0196981_1000149_pt1 | contig 56495 bp, 56 predicted proteins | sample S3_2013CmetaG_FD_155462 | JGI IMG/M metagenome (GOLD analysis project Ga0196981, IMG submission 155462) | Soil microbial communities from Anza Borrego desert, Southern California, United States - S3_20-13C | ecosystem: Environmental > Terrestrial > Soil > Desert | place: USA: California... | reverse complement strand
CAACCGTCTCAAGGACTTCCGCGCAGTCGCCACTCGCTACGACAAGCGCGGATACCATTACCTCGCCGGCGTCTTCCTCGCATCAATCGTCATGTGGCTACTCTAAGATCAGTCAGACAGACCCTAGGCGCCCCGCGTTGCGCGCCGGCACCCTCGCCGGCGCGGCAGGACGCTGCCCGGCCGCCGCTGTACGGCCACCGCTGTACGGCCTCCTCAGCTGAAGGTATAGAACACCAGCCGCGCCGTGGCCGAATCGAAATACAGCGCCTGCCAGGGAATCGCGACCGTGGCGGACGGCGCGCCGTCCTCGCCGTGGGGCCGGTCGCCCAGCACCACGTAGCGCAGCTGACGCGTCTTGCGGTCGATCAGCAGCGCCTCGACGCTGCCGATCGAGCGGCCCTCCGCGGTCACGACCGGACAGCCCTGCAACAACTCGGTGGCGATCGAATCGCAGGCGAAGATCCGGCAGAACCGCGTTCCGCCGGGTTTCGTCGGGGCCGGGCGTCTGAGGCTTCCCACGTCGTTCTCGCGTGTCGTCGTTGATGGTCGGTATGCCGATGCTCGCGTCAGACCGGCGCCAGGCCCGGAGCGCTCCAGGCCGTGCGGCGCGAGCCGGCCGCGCCGAGCACGCCGCCAAGGATGCCCATCGCCAGCGACAGCGCCACCGCCAGGAATACCGCCCAGACGGCCTTGCCGGCATTGCCCACGGCGCGGTCGGCGGTCTCGCGCGCCTGCGGCGATGCCGCTTCCGGCGAGCCGGTGGCGATCATCGCCTGGTCGACCGCGGTCTGCGCCTTGTCGGGCGCCACGCCGGCGCCGGTCAGGGTGCTGACGGCGCTGGAGCGGTTGCCGGACTGGATGTCGCTCTGCAGGCGATCGAGCGTGGCGCGGTCCATGTTGACGCCGAGCTGGCGCTGCAGCGCGGACAGCGCGGCGGCCGGGCCACCGTTCTGGGCGACGCCCTGGGCGGTGGCGCGCGCGGCCGGTGCGATCGAGCTGAACAGGCCGCTCATCAGCGAGCCGGTGACCGAGGTGGCCAGCGTGGCGAACAGCAGCGTCGTCACGGCCCAGGACACGGCGCCGTGCAGCACGCCGTCCGACTTGCGCTTGAAGCCGGACATGCGCGCGGTGACATAGCCGCCGACGAAGGCGGAGATCAGCATCGACACGCCGGCCCAGACCAGCGGGGCGGTGGCGTTCGGGCGCTCGCCCTGGCCGGGATCGAGCGCGGACAGGCCGGTGGCCACGCCGAGCAGGGCGAGCACGAGTTGCGTCGAGATGCCGACGGCGACGCCGGCGAGCACGGCGCCCCAGCGGATCTGCGGGAACAGCGGGCGCCGCAGCTGGACGCTCTGCGTCTGTGCGACGACGGTGCCGTCGTCTTCATGGAGAGGGTGGTGGTCGGGACCCGTGTAGTTTGTTGCCATCGTGGTTTCCTCCAGGTAGTCCGGCGAGTGAACGGATGCCGGCTGTCGCCGGCGTGCTTTTGTGGGCCAAGAGGCAACAACCGTGCCCGCGCGCCATGGGGCGTGCCGGAACGCGGAAATGACGCGTTTGAGGCGGCGCAAGCGGCGTAAAGATTGCAGCGCGGCCGGTAAAGATTCCACATCGCGCCCGACAGGGGTGTCGACGGAGACGGCGGCGAACCCGCCTCTGCGCATTTTTTCAGCAACCTGTACTTCTTACCCGGAACCGTGCCGCCGGCCGCCCATGCCGCCGGCGGGCGTCGCATGCGGCCGCGCGGGGCCGCCCTTGGGTACGACGCTTGCTACATGTGGCGTTCCGATCACACGGCCGGAACACGATCGCGCGAAAGAGTGACATGTACACACTGGGAATCAATGCTGTCTATCACGATTGCTCGGCCTGCCTCGTCCACGACGGCAAGGTGATAGCCGCTGCCGAGGAGGAACGTTTCACCCGCATCAAGCACGGCAAGCGGCCGCTGCCCTTCACCACCTGGCAGCTGCCTTTCCATGCGATCGATTACTGCCTGAAGGAAGCCGGCATCCGCCTGGCCGACGTCGATCACGTTGCCTATTCCTACGATCCCGTCCTGCTGCTCGGCGACAAGGCCGGCGCCGGCACCATCACGCTGCCGCTGGAACCGTCGAAGCAGCCGCGCGGCGAATGGCTGTCGCCGTGGGATCCACTGTTCCTCTCCTACATTGTCAACGCGCCGCGCCAGCTCGCCAGCGGCGCGCCGCACCATCTGCAGGACCGCTTCCGCGGCGTGCGCCACGACGGTCCCTACAAGTGGCACTACGTCGACCATCATTTCGCCCACGAGGCCAGCGCCTTCATGGCCGCGCCGTTCGACCGCTCGGCCGTGCTGACGATGGATGGCCGCGGCGAGTCCGCCACCACCAGCTACGGCCTGTTCGAGAACGGCGAGTACCGCCGCATCAAGCAGGTCAACCTGCCGCATTCGCTCGGCCTGCTGTACGAGGAAGTGACCACCTATCTCGGCTTCCTGCATTCCTCGGACGAGTACAAGGTGATGGCGCTGGCGTCCTACGGCGAGCCGGTGCATGCCGACGTTTTCCGCGACGTGCTGCGCTACACCGGCGACGGCGAGTACCGCGTCAGGAAGGTCGACTGGGAAGCGCTGTTCGGCCCGGGACGCCGGCGCGGCGAGGAGTTCGCCAGGCCGCACATGGACATCGCGCGCTCCCTGCAGCTGGTGCTGGAAGAGACGGCGCTGAAGATGGTCGGCTGGCTGCACGAACAGACCGGCGCGGAGAATCTCTGCATGGCCGGCGGCGTGGCGCTGAACTGCGTGATGAATGCGCGCATCCGCGACCAGGGGCCGTTCGCCCAGGTGTGGGTGCAGCCGGCCTCGGGCGACGCCGGCACCTCGCTCGGCGCGGCGCTGTGGGTGGACATGAAGCAATCCGGCCGGCGCCAGCGCCGCTGGCAGATGGACCATGCCTTCCTCGGCCCGGCCTGGGACGATGCCGACATCGAGGAATTCCTGCTGCAGGCCAAGCTGCCGTACCGGCGCGTGGACAACGTCGCCGAGGCGGCGGCGGAGCTGCTGGCGCAGAACAAGGTGCTCGGCTGGTACCAGGGCCGCATGGAGTTCGGCCCGCGCGCGCTCGGCGCCCGTTCCATCCTGGCATCGCCGATCGATCCGGCGATGCAGGCCCATCTCAACCTCATCAAGGACCGCGAGGATTTCCGGCCGGTGGCGCCGGTGGTGCTGGAGGAGGAGGCGGCGGACTGGTTCGTCGACGGCGGCGTGGCGCCCTTCATGGTGTTCGTGTTCGACGTGCGTCCGGACCGCGCCGACCGCATCCCGGCGGTGCGCCATGTCGATGGCACCGCGCGCGTGCAGACGATCAACCGCGAGCAGCACGCCGCCTACTACGACGTGCTGCGGGCGTTCAAGGCGCGCACCGGCGTGCCGGTGCTGATCAACACCTCCTTCAACACCCGCGGCGAGCCGGTGGTGTGCTCGCCGCGCGATGCGGTCGAGTCGTATCTCACGACACCGCTCGATGCGCTGGCGATCGGCAATTTCATCCTGGAAAAGAGGGCGTTGTGAGCACCGCCCGCCGCACCGCTGCCGCCGGCGGCCGCCCGCTGCCGGCGGTGCACGGCATGCGCGCCAAGGCCGGGCCGGTCCGCAACATCGCCGTGCTGCGCGCGCTGCAGCTGGGCGACATGCTGTGCGCCGTGCCGGCGCTGCGGGCACTGCGCGCCGCGCATCCGCAGGCGCACATCACGCTGATCGGCCTGCCGTGGGCGCAATCCTTCGTCGAGCGCTTCCGGCTGTACGTCGACGACCTGATGGTGCTGCCGCCGGTGCCCGGCATGCCGGAGCAGCCGCCCGGCGGCGCATCGCTCGACGAGTTCATCGAGGCCGCGCACGAGCGCCAGTTCGACCTGGCGATCCAGCTGCACGGCAACGGCGCCATCACCAACGGCCTGCTCGCGCAGTTGGGCGCGCCGCGCATGGCCGGCTTCTATGCGGCCGGCCACGACTGCCCGGACCGCGCGCATTTCCTGCTGTGGCAGGAAGTCGAGCACGAGGTGCTGCGCATGCTGCGCCTGATGGAGGCCATCGGCGCGCCGGCGCAGGGCAATGCCCTGGAATTCCCGTTGTCGGCGGCGGATTTCGAGGCGCTGCAGGCGGTGGATGCGCTGCTGCCGCCGCCCGGCACCTATGTCTGCATCCATCCCGGCGCGCGCATGCTGTCGCGCCGCTGGCCGGCGGAGCGCTTCGCCGAGGTGGCCGACCGGCTGGCGGAGCAGGGCCTGGCCATCGTCATCACCGGGTCGGAGGAAGAGCGCGCGCTGGCCGAGGACGTCGCCCATGCGATGCGCATGCCGTCGCTGAACCTCGCCGGCCGCACCGGACTCGGCGCCGCCGCCGCGCTGGTGTCGCAGGCCGCGCTCGTGGTCTGCAACGATACCGGCATGTCGCACATCGCCGCGGCGGTGCGCACGCCGTCGGTGGTGGTCTGCTGCGGTTCCGACCCGCTGCGCTGGGCGCCGCTCGACCGCGAGCGCCATCGCGTGCTGTCGCATCCGATCTTCTGCCGCCCTTGCATGCACCAGCGCTGTCCGATCGGCCATCCCTGCGCCTGGAATATCGCGCCGCAGGCCGTGACCGCCGAAGCGCTCGCGCTGCTGGAGGCCGGACACGCGCCGGCGTTCGTCGGCCGTCACGGCCAGGCCGCCGGGCAGGCGGCCGCGGTCATGCTTTCCCGCCGGCACAGGAGCCCCGTCCGATGAAAGATCCCGCCAGCAAGCGCATCCTCGTCACCGGCGGCGCCGGCTTCCTCGGTTCGCACCTGTGCGAGCGCCTGATTGCGCAGGGGCATGATGTCCTGTGCGTCGATAATTTCTACACGGGGCGCAAGCGCAATATTGCGCACCTGCTGGAACACCCGTCCTTCGAACTGCTGCGGCACGACGTCACGTTTCCGCTCTATGTGGAGGTCGACGAGATTTACAACCTGGCCTGCCCGGCCTCGCCGATCCATTACCAGAACGATCCCGTGCAGACCACCAAGACCAGCGTGCATGGCGCGATCAACATGCTGGGCCTGGCCAAGCGCGTCAAGGCAAAGATCTTCCAGGCGTCCACCAGCGAGGTCTACGGCGACCCGCAGGTGCATCCGCAGGTGGAGGAGTACTGGGGCCATGTCAACCCGATCGGCATCCGCTCCTGCTACGACGAGGGCAAGCGCTGCGCCGAGACGCTGTTCATGGATTACCGGCGCCAGCACCGGCTGCGCGTGAAGGTGGCGCGCATCTTCAATACCTACGGCCCGCGCATGCATCCCAACGACGGCCGCGTGGTCTCGAATTTCATCATGCAGGCGCTGGCCGGCGAGCCCGTCACGATCTACGGCGACGGCACGCAGACGCGCTCGTTCTGCTACGTGGACGACCTGATCGACGGCGTCGACCGGCTGATGTCCAGCCCGGACGACGTGTGCGGCCCGGTCAACCTCGGCAACCCGGTCGAGTCGACCATGCTCGAGCTGGCCGAGAAGATCGTCGCCCTCACGGGATCGTCCTCGCCCATCGTGTTCCGCCCGCTGCCGGGCGACGATCCGGCGCGCCGCTGCCCCGACATCACCCTGGCCAGGAGCCTGCTCGGCTGGGAACCGAAGGTCGGCATCGACGAGGGGCTGGCGCGCACGGTCGAGTATTTCCGCGGCATTGCGCGGGCATCGCATGCGCGCGATCCGGCGCTCGACAGCCTGCTGTTCCGCCGTGCCGAACCCTGAGCAGGCACGGCGCTTGCACTGTGTGCGTCATGGCATCGCAGCACCGATGCACCGATCCGGAGACACCATGAGACACATCAAGGACGGGGACGAACAGGGATGCGACCGGCAAGCCGGCGCCGATCCGAAGCAAGCCGAGCGCAGGGCGTTCGCGCGCGCCTTCTGCGGCGGCCTGCTGGCCGTGGCGCTGATTGCCTGCGGCGACGAGGCGGCCCGCCGGCCGGCCGACAGCGCGCCCAAGCCCGAGACCGCGGCGGCCGGCAAGGCGCGCTTCATCCGGGCGGCGGTGTATTCCTACACCGGCACGCCGATGCCGCTGCACGTGCCGGAAAAGCCGGTGCCGGTCCGCAAGGTGGTGGTGCGCACCTGAGGCGGCACGATCAACCCGCCGGCGTGAGCTTTCGCAACTGAGCGATTGCCCGCTTTGCCATCATGGAGGGAATGTCTTCGTCCGGCGCGGCGCCCCGTGGCGCCGCCGTCCTTCCATTCCCGAGGAATACCATGAAGCCCGATCCGTACCAGGCATCCTCGCAGCAGGATGCCGGCCCGCCGCGCGCCGGCGGCCATGCCCTTTCCGGCGGCATGCCGCTGTGGGCCTCGCAGCCCCTGGGCGCCCGTTTCCCGGCGCTCGATGTCGATCTCAACGTCGATGTGGCCATCGTCGGCGGCGGCATCACCGGCGTCATGGCGGCGGCACAGCTGGCGCGCGCCGGGCGCACCGTCGCGCTGCTCGAGGCGCAGCAGATCGGCCTGGGCAATTCCGGCCTGGCCACCGGCAACCTGTATGCGACCACCGGAGAAGGACTGCATGCGCTCGGCGTCAAATGGGGCGACGATGTCGTCGAGCAGGTGGTGCGCGCGCGCCTGCTGGCCATCGAACTGGTCGAACGCAGCATCGCCGAGCACCGCATCGCCTGCGGCTTTTCGCGCGAGCCGTGGACGCTGTACACCGTCACCGGCGACGAGGACCGGCTGGAACGCATCCAGCGCGAATACAATGCCGCGCGCGGCGCCGGCCTGGAGGCGCGCATCTCGAACGACCTGCCGCTGCCGTACATGATCGCGCGCGCGGTGGTGGTGAGCCGGCAGGCCCAGTTCAATCCGCTCGCCTACGTGCAGGGGCTGGCGCATGCGATCGCCGGTCCGCACTGCCGACTGTTCGAGGATTCGCCGGTGCTCGAGATCGATGCCGACGCCGGCACCGTCAGCACGCTGGCCCACACGGTCCGCGCCGACCACATCGTCGTGGCCACCCATACGCCCAAGGGCGTCCACGTGCTGCATACCGAGCTCGGTCCCTACCGCGAGTACGCGGTGGCGGCGCCGATCGGCGAGCGCGACCTGCCGGGCGGCATCTTCTGGAGCGCCGACGACTACGCCACCTCGACGCGTCTGGCGGAGATCGGCGGCCGGCGCCACGTGCTGGTGATCGGCGAGAGGCACAAGACCGGGCAGCAGCCGCACCCGGAAGCCTGCTACCGGCGCCTGGAGGAACACGTGCGCGCGCGCTTCGCCACCGGGCCGTGCAGCTTCCGCTGGTCGGCCCAGCAGTACCGGTCGGCCGACGGCCTGCCTTACATCGGCAGCACGGCGGCCGCATCCAACCTGTATCTCGCCACCGGTTTCGGCGCCGACGGCCTGACCTGGGGGGCGCTGGCCGGCTGGATGATCGCCGACGAGATCGCCGGACGCGGCAACCCGTTCGCCGAGCTGTTTTCGCCGCGGCGGTTCACGCCGATGAAGTCGGCCAGGAACTTCCTCAAGGAAAACATCAATGTCGCCGGGCAGTACATCGCCGACTATGCGCACGGCGCCGACGTGCCGAGCCTGGACGACATCCCGGCGGGCGAGGGAAGGATCGTGGAGCTGGACGGCGAGCGGGTGGCCGCCTATCGCGACGATGCCGGCCGCCTGCATGCGCATTCGGCGGTGTGCACCCACATGAAGTGCATCGTCCACTGGAACCGCGCCGAGCGCAGCTGGGACTGCCCCTGCCACGGCAGCCGCTTCAACTACGACGGCAGCGTGATCGAAGGGCCGGCACTGGCGCCGCTGGCGCCGCACGCGAAACCTGCGCGGCGCGAAGCCGCGGATGCGGCGGCCGACCCGACGCTGCCGCCGCCGGCCTGAGTCGTCGGGCAGCTTGCGCGCAGGCATGCTGCGATCGCGCACAAGATCCTGACCTGCCGCCGCCGCGCCGGCGAACACTTGGCGCCTTCGCAGGCTCTAAGCCGATCATGGACTCCCGGCGGCCCGTGCCGCCCTTGCGGGAATGCATCGATTCGACAACAGGGACCATGCCGGGCGCGAGCTGGCGCGCCGGCTGCGCCGTTACCGCGATTGCCGCGGCGGCATCGTCGTCGCCCTGCCGCGCGGCGGGGTGCCGGTGGCGTATCGCATCGCAGCCATGCTGCACCTGCCGCTCGACGTCATGCCGGTGCGCAAGCTCGGCATTCCCGGCCATGAAGAGGTCGCCATGGGCGCGATCGCCGCCGGCGGCCTGTGCATCACGCGGGCCGAGACCATCGCCGCGCTGAAGATCGATCCGGCACTGGCCGACGCGGTGGCCTACCGCGAACTCAACGAGATCGACCGCCAGCTGTCGCTGTACCGGTGCGCGCAGCCGCCGCTGCGATTGCAGCGGCGCACGGTGATCGTGGTCGACGACGGCCTGGCGACTGGCGCCACGATGACGGCCGCGGTCAAGACGATCCGCAATCAGCATCCGGAGCGCATCGTCGTGGCGGTTCCCGTCGGCGCGCGGCTCGCCTGCGCCGAGCTGGCCGAGCTGGCCGACGAGGTGGTGTGCATCTCGATGCCGGTGCCGTTCCGCGCGGTGGGCGAAGCCTACGCCGACTTCCGCCAGACCGGCGACGACGAGGTGATCGCCCTGCTGGCACAGGCGCGCAGCGAACGGCGCGACACCTTCAGCGAACGCCGCGCCGTGCCGCGCGCGGCGGCCGGCACGCCGCCGCCCTGAGGCAGCCGCCATGCCGCTGCCATCGTTCCTCAGGAGACTGCAGATGTCCTTCAATCCCGAGTACACCGATCCGCTGCAGGAGGCCATCCTTGCCTGCGCCCGTCCGCTGGAAGGCGGCGAGCACGATTACGATGCGCTGTTCGAGATGATCGGCGACGCCCGCATCGTGATGCTCGGCGAGGCGACCCACGGCACCGACGAGTTCTACCGCGAGCGCGCCGCCATCACGCGGCGGCTGATCGAGGAGAAGGGCTTCCATGCCGTCGCGGTCGAGGCCGACTGGCCCGATGCCTGGCGCGTGAACCGCCACGTGCGCGGGCAGGGCGACGATGCCGGCGCGGCCGAGGCGCTGTCCGGCTTCCGTCGCTTTCCGACCTGGATGTGGCGCAATTCCGTGATGGTGGAATTCGTCGACTGGCTGCGCGGCCACAATGCCGCCATAGGCAGCGACCGGCGGCCCGCCGGCTTCTACGGGCTGGACCTGTACAGCCTGTTCACCTCGATCGACGAGGTGCTGCACTATCTCGACGGCGTCGATCCGGAGGCGGCGGACCGCGCGCGCGAGCGTTACGCCTGCTTCGACCACTTCCGCGAGGACAGCCAGCTGTATGGCTACACTGCCGGCGCCGGATTGCTCGACGAGACCTGCGAACAGGTGGTGGCGATGCAGCTGCGCGACCTGCGCCAGCGCGTCGCGGCCAGCGAGGCCGGGCGCGGCCGCCATGCGACGCACAGCGACGAGCATTTCTACGCCGAGCAGAATGCCCGCCTGGTGGTCAATGCCGAGCAGTATTACCGCAGCATGTACGAGAGCCGGGTGTCGTCGTGGAACCTGCGCGACCAGCATATGGCCGAGACGCTCGACGCGCTGGCGCAGCACCTGGAAAAGGTCAACGGCGAGCCTGCGAAGATCGCGGTGTGGGCGCACAACTCGCACATCGGCGACGCGCGCGCCACGCAGATGGGTTGGATCGGCGAATGGACGGTGGGCCAGCTGGCGCGCCAGCGCTACGGCGACGACGCGGTGCTGATCGGCTTCACCACCTACAGCGGCACGGTCACCGCGGCGTCGCGCTGGGACGGACCCGCCGAGTGCAAGCATGTGCGTCCCGGCATGCCGGGCAGCTACGAGCGCATCTTCCACGACGTCGGCCTGCCGCGCTTCTGGCTGCCGCTGCGCGACTGCGGGCTGGAGAACCATCCGCAATTCCGCCAGAAGCTGGAGCGCGCCATCGGCGTGATCTACCTGCCGCACAGCGAGCGCCAGAGCCATTATTTCGATGCCAGCCTGCCGGCGCAATTCGACGCGGTGATCCACATCGACGATACCCGCGCGCTGGAGCCGCTGGAGCGGCTTGCACCGGTCCATGACGCCGAACCGCCGGAAACCTTCCCGGAAGGATTCTGACCGCCGCCGCGGCCGGCGCCGGCGGCATGCGCTGGCGACCTGGCGCTGGACGCCAGGCCGGGCTGCATCGGGGCAGGGCGGCCCGATTCCAGCGGTTTGTGACCGGTTTTTACAATCCACGTCAAAAGGTGGTCCCTATAATCGGTGCCAAAGCCGCCGGTGCAGGCGGCATCAAGCATCCGCCCCGATTCACGATCCAGCTGCCGCGTGCCGTCCTCCCGTTCCCTGAGCTTGCGCCCGCTGTCGGCGACCAACCCCGCCGACATCGCCGCCCTGCAATCCGTCCTCGATGCCGCCCCCGGTTACAGCCGGCTGCTGCGCGGCACGCCGCCGGGCCCGGATGCCGCGCGGATGCTGCTGGCAGCGCTGCCGCAGGGATGCGCCGCCGCCGACAAGCGGGTGCTGCTGCTCCATGAGGATGGCGCCGCGGTAGGGTGTTGCGACATCGTGCGCGACCACCCGGAGAAGGGCGTGGCCTTCATCGGCCTGCTCCTGATCATCGAGCGTGCGCAGGGGCGCGGGCTGGGCCGGGACGCGTTCGCAAGGCTCTGCCGCATCGCCGCGGGCTGGCAATGCCGCCGCCTGCGCGTGGCAGTGGAGGAAAACAATCCGCGCGCGCTGGCATTCTGGCGCCGCGAGGGATTCGTCGAGCGCCTGCGCCGGCCGGCGCACGGCATCGCGGGCACGGCGGTGGTGCTCGAGCGGGACAACCCGATGGCGGGCCGCTACGGCCCGTCCGGTCGCGGCGCGTGAGCCGCGCCGCGCGCCCGGCGGATGCGTGACGCCGGGCCTGCCTTCAGTCCGGCAGCGTGACCATCGTCTGCACCAGGGTGAACGTGGTGCCCCAGGTGCCGTCCCGCGCCAGTTCGCGTTCCGCCGCGGCGACCAGTTCATCGAGGGCCGCGTCGCCCGCGAGCGCCGCCAGCCGCGGCCGCAGCGAGCGCGCGAACTGCAGCGGCAGCATCAGATAAGGATGTCCGGGCGGCAGCGCGATCACGTGGGCGTCCACCCACGGCGACAGTCCTCGTGCGCGCAGCCGCCGCGCGCTGCGGCGGAGCGTCAGTGCACCGCGCGGTCGGCCAGGAGCGCGCGCAGCGCGTCGATGTCGAAGGGCTTGGGGAAGACCTGCACGCCGAGCGCCTGCGCATCGGCCAGCTTCTCGGCATAGCCGGTCATCAGCGCCATGCGGATCCGCGGATAGCGGCGGCGCACTTCGCGCGCCAGTTCGATGCCGTCGCGCCGGCCCGGCATGACCACGTCGCTGAGGATGAAGTCGATGCGCCCGTGCTCGTGCGCCAGGAAATCGAGCGCCTGGTCGGCGCTGTCGCAATGCTCGACCTCGCAACCGACGAAATGCAATGCGTGGCGCGCCGCGCGCCGGATCTCGGCATTGTCCTCGACCAGCAGCACCCTCAGGCCCAGCGGCGTCTCGTCCACCGGGTGGATGTCGGTCGGCCGGTCGAGGCGGCCGTCGGCGGGGGGCAGGCGCAGCGTCACGGTGGTGCCGGCGCCGGGCGCGCTGTCGATGCGCGCGCTGCCGCCGGCGGCATTGCACATGCCGTACACCTGGGACAGGCCGAGACCCGTGCCCTCGCTCGCCTTGGTCGTGAAGAAAGGTTCGAACACCCGTTCCAGGATGTCCGCCGGGATGCCGCTGCCGGTATCGGCCACCGCGATCTCGATCCACGCGACGCCGCCGTCTGCCACCTGGCGCGCGGTAATCGAGAAGCGCCCGCCGGACGGCATGGCATGGCGAGAATTGACGGCCAGGTTGATCAGCGCCAGTTCCAGTTCGGAGACATCGATGTGCACCGCCGGCAGCCCCGGCGCGACATCGAGCGCCACCTCGACGCGCGAGCCCAGCACCGGCCTGCACAGCTCGGCCAGGCCGGACAGCATGACCGCCAGGTCGATGGTGCGCGGCACCAGCGGCTGGCGGCGCGAGAAGCTCAGCAGCTGCCGTGTCAGGCGGGTGCCGTTGGCAACGGCATGCGCGATGGCGTCGAGACGCTGGTCGCCGGCCAGCGCGGGCACGGTCCGGCGCAGCAGCTGGGCGTTCATGTCGACGATCATCAGCAGGTTGTTGAAGTCGTGCGCGACGCCGCCGGTGAGATGGCCGAGCGCTTCCATCTTCTGGGTGTGGCGCAGCAGTTCCTCGACCTTCTGCCGCTGCAGGGTCTCGTCGTGCAGGCGCCGCGCCATGTCCAGGCCGCGGCGCGTCTTGCGCAGCGCGATCCAGCCGGCCAGAGCCAGCGACAGCGCGATCGGAAAGGTGAATGCCGCCAGCAGCAGCATCTCGCGCTGCCAGATCGACCGGATCGATGTCGTCGAGATGCCGGCGTAAGCGTATACGGGATAGTCGCCGACCTTGCGGAACGCGCTCAGCCGCTCGACGCCGTCGATCGTCGAGCGGCTGAGGTGGATACCCGCATCGAGCTTCTCGCGCATGGGCGCCAGCAGCGGACTGGTGGCCGCGAGCTTGTAGCCGGGTTCCACCGTCGCCGGCCAGCGCGCGATCAGGCTGCCGTCGTCGCGCGTCAGCGTGATCGTCAGGTCGATTTCATTGCTGGCGAGATCCCGGTAGAAATCGACCAGGTATTTCGGATAAAGGCTGACCTGCACCGTCCCGGCGAAGCCACCGTCCGGGAACTCGCGCCGCTTCGTCAGTTCGAAGAACACTTCCTTGGTGCGGCGGCCGAGCAGGGCGCCGGTCACGAAGACGCGCCGGTTGCCGTCGCGGTGCGAACGAAACGCCTCGCGATCGGACAGGTCGAGATCGAACGGAGCGGGCAGGAATCGGTTGGTGACGACCGGATGGCCGGACTCGTCGATGATCCACACCGACTGGACCTGGGGCAGTCCCTGGACCATGCCGCGCACCCGGGCATGCAGGTTGACTTCGCGCTCGCGCAGGGCGGCGGCCGGCTCGTTGCCGGCGAGATCGAGCAGGCGGTCGAGCAGCACCTCGTTGGTGTCGAACAGTTTCGAGGCGTGTTCGCTGACGATGCGGGCCAGGCGCTGCGCGTTGCGGCGGTGCTCGGCCTCGATCTGCTCGTGCCGGTAGGCAGCGATGGCGGCAAAGAAGACGGCCGGCAGGACGAGTGCAAGGATGACGCCGATGCGCAGCCACTGCATGGTGCGTCGCTGGGCGGCATGGAAGGCCTGAAAGGACAGCACGCGGTCTTCTCCGTGGATGACAGGCCGGCAGGGCTCTTCGGAGCGCTGCAACGTGGCGGAAAGGCCGCATTATACCCAGCGGACGTTGCACTGCCGCATCGTTGCCGGAGCCATGACTTTTGATGAATCTCAATACCTGTTTTCTTTCCGGCGCTAAAGAGAATCGGTAGCGATTCGTTGCCGACCGATAATCCCGGCCGCCGCGGACGGCAAGCCGATAGAATGTCCGCGCGGCGCCGCCGGCCCGGCGACTTCCGCGAAGAATCCGCCTTGACATGACCCAGTCCGACAACGCCATGGCCGCCCTGCGTGCCGCTGCCGCCGATCCGCATGTCCCCGGGGGCGATGCGGCCGCGGTCGCCGCCTTGCGCGGGCCGGCCGGCAGCCGGGCCAGTCCTGTGCCGCCGCGCGCCGTGCCGTGTCGCCGCCGGCAGTCGCGGCGGCCATGACCACAGAAGGATGCATGCAGTGAGCAGTTTCTCCACCGACCTCGATCTCGCGGCCTGCGACCGCGAGCCGATCCGCATTCCGGGCAGCGTGCAGCAGCATGGCTTCCTGGTGGCGTTGTCCGGCGGCGATACCGTCGTGCAGGTCAGCGACAACCTCGCCGCATTCACCGGCATCGCGGCCGACGCCGCGCTCGGCCAGCCGCTGGACAAGCTGCTCGGCGCCGGCGCCGCACAGGCGGTGCTGGCCGAGCTTGCGCGAACGCCGGCACGCGGCCCGGCCTATCTCGGCGCGATCGACATCGGCGCGCCTGGCCATGTCGACGTTGTCGCGCATGCCAGCGAGGGCCTGACGGTACTCGAATTCGAACGCGCGCCGCGCACGGCGACGGCCGACTTCCGCCTGCTGCACACGATGATCGGCAATTTCTTCTCGCGCCTGACCGACGACGACACCATCGGGACGCTCGGCCGCCATGCGATCGAGGAGATCAAGGCTCTGACCGGCTTCGGCCGCGTGCTGGCCTGTCGCTTCGACGAAGTCGGGAACGGCCATGTCTTCGCCGAACTGTGCGATCCCGGCTACGAGCGTTACCTCGGGCACCGGTTTCCGGCCGCGGATATTCCGTGCCAGGCGCGCGAGTTCTATCTCGCCAACCGCATCTGCCTGGTTCCCGACGCGCGCTACCGGCCGGCGCGGCTGGTGCCGGAGGCCAATCCGCTCACCGGGCGCCCGACCGACCTGACCCATGCGGTGCTGCGCAGCGTCTCGCCGGTCCACCTGCAGTACATGCGCAGCATGGGCACGCTGTCCTCGCTGTCGATGTCGCTGGTGGTGCAGGGGCGGCTGTGGGGCCTGATCTCCTGCCATCACGCGCAGCCGCGCCATGTCTCCTTCGAGAAGCGCGCAGCGTGCGAACAGCTCGCGCAGATCCTGGCGCTGCGCATCGCCGCACGCGAAGAGCGCGAGGAGTACACCCATCGCCTCGAGCTGCGCCGCAACCTGGTGGCGATCCTCGGCCAGCTCTCGCGCGATCCCGACATCGAGGCGAGCATGCAGGCGGTGACGCCGGACCTGCTGCGCTTCGGCAACGCCACCGGCGCCGCGCTGGTGTCCCGCGGACGGGTCGCGACCTTCGGCGAAGCGCCCGCCGACGAGCAGGTGCTCGCGCTGGTCGACTGGCTCGCGGAACAGCAGGGCGACAGCTACCACACCGATGCGCTGGGCAGCGTCTATCCGCCCGCATCCGGCTGGGACGGCCTCGCCGCCGGCGTGCTGGCGGTGTCGCTGTCGCGCGTCAACCGCCATTACCTGCTGTGGTTTCGCCGCGAGGTGGTGCAGCAGGTGGACTGGGCCGGCAATGCGCACCCGATGGCCATGCAGGAGGGACAGGACGGCACACTGGCGCCGCGCACCGGCTTCCACACCTGGCACGAGGAAGTACGCGGCCGCAGCCTGCCGTGGCGCGCCAGCGACATCGACATCGCGCTCGAATTCCGCAGCGCGCTGCTCGACATCGTGCTCGAGCGCGCCGAGGCGATGGCGGCGCTGGCCGACGACCTCACGCGCGCCAACAAGGAGCTGGAAGCCTTTTCGTACTCGGTGTCGCACGACCTGCGCGCGCCGCTGCGCCACATCGTCGGCTATGCCGACCTGCTGCTGGAGCTGGACGACGCCGGCGACACGAACGGCCGCCGCGGCCGCTTCCTGCGCAACATCAAGGACTCGGCCCGCTTCGCCGGAAAGCTGGTGGACGATCTGCTGAGCTTTTCGCGCATGGGGCGCGCCTCGATGCATCCGTCCAGCGTCGACATGAACGCACTGTTCCGGGCCTGCATCGACAAGCTCTCGATGGAGATCGGCGAGCGCAGCATCGAGTGGCGCATCGACGACCTGCCGGCGATCGACGCCGATCCGACCTTCCTGCAGATGGCGGTGAGCAACCTGCTGTCCAATGCCGTCAAGTACACCGGTCCGCGCGAGCACGCGGTCGTCGAGATCAGCGCGACGCAGGACGAGCGCGAGACGGTCTTCAGCGTGAAGGACAACGGCGTCGGCTTCAACGCGGACTACGTGCACAAGCTGTTCGGCGTGTTCCAGCGGCTGCACCGCATGGAAGAATTCCAGGGCACCGGCATCGGCCTGGCCAACGTGCGCCGCATCGTCGAGCGCCATGGCGGCCGCGTCTGGGCCGAGGGCGCGGTGCAACAGGGCGCCACTTTCCATTTCGCCATTCCGCGGCAACTTCAACTCGACTAGGAACGACCATGCTCAAACCGATACTTCTTGCGGAAGACAATCCGAACGATCTGGAGCTGACGCTGATCGCCCTGGAGAAAAGCAACCTGGCCAACGACGTCATCGTGGTGCGCGACGGCGCCGAGGCGCTCGACTACCTGGAGGTGCGCGGCGCCTATGCCGGGCGGCCGCAGGGCAATCCCGCCGTGCTGCTGCTGGATCTGAAACTGCCCAAGGTGGATGGCCTGGAAGTGCTGCGCCACGTCCGGGCGAGCGAGAAGCTCAGGAGCATGCCGGTGGTGATGCTCACCTCGTCGAGCGAAGAGAAGGACCTGCTGCGCAGCTATGAGCTGGGCGTCAATGCCTACGTGGTCAAGCCGGTCGACTTCAAGGAATTCGTGCGCGCCATCGCCGACCTGGGGATTTTCTGGGCGGTGCTCAACGAGCCGCCGCCGGGCTCGGCGCGCATCGTGCGGCGCTGACCGCCTTCACATCAGCTGGCGGATCGCCTGCGACAGCGCCTCGGCGCTGTAGGGCTTGCGCAGGAGCTGCACCTGGCCCGGAAGCGGGCCGACATGATCGAGCTTCTCTTCGTAGAACCCCGACGTCAGCAGGATTTTCAGTCCGGGGCGCATGCGGCGCGCCCGCTCGATGAAATCCGAGGTGGTCACATCCCCCGGCATCAGCACGTCCGAGAACAGCAGGTCGATCGCCGGCTCGCATGCCAGCGCCTCCAGCGCCTCGCGCGCGTGGCTGGCCTGGATCACCCGGTAACCCAGCCTGCCCAGCAATGCCGCCGTGGCCTGGCGCACGCCTTCCTCGTCCTCGACCAGCAGCACCGATTCGCTGCCGCGGCGCACGGTCGATTCGCCCGCGGGCGAATCGACATGCGCGGGCGCCGTCGTGCGCGGCAGGAAGATGCGTACCGCGGTGCCCTCGCCCGGCTCGCTGTGCAGAAAGATGCCGCCGCCGCTCTGCTTGACGAATCCGTAGGCCATCGACAGGCCCAGGCCGGTTCCCTGGCCGACCGGCTTGGTCGTGAAGAAGGGATCGAAGGCACGATCGACCACCTCCGGCGGCATGCCGCAACCCGTGTCGCGCACCTCGATGAGGACATGGTCGCGCTCCGGGGACAGGGTGGGATAGGCGTCGTGGCGGCGTGCCGGCATGTTGGCCGCGCGGATGTGCAGCATGCCGCTGCCGTTCATCGCATCGCGCGCATTGATCGCCAGGTTCAGCAGGACATTGTCGAACTGGCTCGGATCGACGGTGACGTTCCACAGGTCGTCGTCGACCCGGGTGTCGACCACCACCTGTTCTCCGATCGCGCGGCGCAGGAGTTCGCCCATGCGGCGCAGCTGGCGGCGCACATCGACCACGCACGGCTTGAGCGGCTGGCGGCGCGCGAAGGCAAGCAGGTGCGACGCCAGGCGCGCGCCGCGCTCGACGCCGACCATGGCGGCGTCGATGCGGGCCAGCTGCTGCGGCTGGTCGGCCGCCAGCATGCGCAGCAGTTCCAGGTTGCTGCTGACGATCTGCAGCACGTTGTTGAAATCGTGGGCCACGCCGCCGGTGAGCTGGCCGAGCGCTTCCATCTTCTGCGCCTGGTGCAGCGCCGCCTGGCTTTGCTCGAGCTCGGCCGTGCGGGCCAGCAGCTGTTCCTGGCTGCGGCGCAGGTCCTCGAAGGTCCGGTCGCGTTCGCGCAGCGCCAGGTAAGCCCGGGAGTGGTAGCGGATGCGCGCGGACAGTTCGCGCTTGTCCGGCCACTTCACCAGGTAATCGTTGGCGCCGGCGGCGAAGGCGCGCGCCTTGCTCTCGGCGCTGTCCTCGGAAGACAGCAGCACCACCGGAAGCTGGCGCGTGTCCTCGCAGGCGCGCAGCATGTGCACCACGTCGAAGCCATCGGCGGCCGGCATGCGCAGGTCGGCCAGCACCACGGTCGGTGCGATGCGCCGCGCCATCGCGACACAGTCCTCGGCGGTTTGCAGGAACTCGATGCGGATGTCGCTTTCGTCATCGAGGAGATGGGTCACGAAGTCGCCGGCCAGGCGTTCGTCGTCGATCAGCAGTACGGTCGGCCCGGCAGTCACGTCGTTCATTCGAGAAAAGGCAATGACGCACCCCCTCCGGGCACGTCGCGGAAAATGGGTTCGATTCTACGAGCCGTCTTCCGCGTGCGGTGAATGTTGCCGTTGATAAAAATCAATTTTGGCCAACTTGCTGCCAGAACCAGCCGAATGTCATCGATCGTCTTGCAAAATTTGAAACCGCCTGTGCGAGAGCCGTCAGCCACTGGAAATCCGGACTTTCCTTGGGTAAATTATCGTCCGATCGCGAGGCGTCGCAGAGCCGACCCGGATCGGCGCGGCCGGCCTGGCGAGAGTCACGAGGAGGAAAGCATCATGATGTACCGGCTGGTGTTTGCTCCCAGCAAGCGGGTTCCCGGCGAAAGGGAAAAGGGGCCGTGGCTGCCGTCGCGGGACATCGCCGAAAGATGGCGGGACTATTTCAACAGACATACCTCGACCTGGGTCGAGGCGATCGAGGACTCGTCCTCGCTGGGGCGGACCGGCCTCGATTCGCAGCAGGGCTGGCGCTCGTGAGCCGGCCCGGCGCCGGCCGCCGCCGGTCGCGCGCGGGCGGCCCGCGCTAGCCGGTTGCCAGCGACAGCAACTGCCACACCCCGAAGCCTGCCAGCACGCAGGCCGACAGCCGCCGCACCGCCCGCTGTATGCGCGCCGTCGCCAGCGCGGCGATGCGCGACACGCCGCCCACCAGGAACAGCCACCATGCCGCCGAGCCGGCGAACACGCCGGCGATCATGATCGCCTTGTCGCCGCTGCCGATGTCGCCCGGCGGCGCCAGCGCCGCGAAGATCGACATGAACGACAGGATGGTCGCCGGGTTCGACAGCGTCAGCAGGAAGGTGCCGGCGAACGCTCCCCACGCACCGCCGGCGCCGTCCGGCGCCGCAGGCGCTGCGGGCGCGGCCGCTTCCGACCGCCAGATGGACCACGCCAGCCACAGCAGGAACAGCGCGCCCAGGCCGGCCACCAGCGGCCGCAATCCCAACAGCATGGCCAGCACCGCGCCGGTGCCGAGCACCCCGACGGTGCCGTATACGGCATCGGCCACCGCGGCGCCCATCCCGGTGGCGAGCCCGACGGCGGGGCCGCGCCGCAGCGTGCGGTCGATGCACAACAGGCCGATCGGGCCGACCGGCGCGGCGATCGACAGGCCGATCAGGAAAGTCTTGGCGAATAACAGGGTCATGGCGTTCTCCTCTGGCGATAGGGTATGCTGGCCGCGGAGTGCCGGGAATGGAAAATTGCCGGCGATTCCGCCATTCGGCCGGAAATTTTACGGAGATGCACGCCATGCACAAGATCGACGACAAGGACTGGCGCCTGCTCGAAGCGCTGCAGCAGAATGCGCGCACGCCGCTCAAGTCCCTGGCCGAAGCCTGCGGCCTGTCGCTGGCGGCCACCGGAGAGCGGGTCAAGCGGCTGGAAGAGTCGGGCCTGGTCACCGGCTATCACGCCGCCGTCGATGCGTCGCGGCTCGGCTGCCAGGTCGAAGCAGCGATCGGCATCACGGTGCAGCAACCCGGCAAGAAGAAGTTCATCCAGCTGCTCAAGGGCATGCCCGAGGTGCTGGAATGCCGCCATGTCACCGGCGCCGATTCCTTCCTGCTTTCCGCCGTCTTCGCCGATGTCGGGCATCTCGAGGATTTTCTCGCGCGGATCAATCAATTCGGTGAAACGCGCACCTCCATCGTGATGTCCACACCGATACCGCGCCGCGCCGTGCGCCGGGTCAAGCGCTGAAGATTGCAGAAACGCAAGATCCGTTGCCATCGACCAAGGCAGAATTCCCCGATGCGTTCGCCGGGGCGCTCCGCGCCGGCGACCACTCCAATCTGCCATGCCTTCATCTCCCTCCAGCCACCAGGACATCTTCGGACGCGGCCGGGTCGGCGCACTGATGCGCGCGACCGACTGGAATGCCTCGCCGCTCGGCCCTCCGCGGCAGTGGACGCCATCGCTGCGCGCGCTGGCGGCCCTGGTGTTCGGCGCGCCCACGCCGATGTTCGTGGCCTGGGGGGCGGAGCACTGCCTGCTCTACAACGATGCCTACATCGAGATGGCCGGCGCCAAGCATCCGCACGCCTTCGGCCGGCCGCTGCGCGAGAGCTGGCCGGAGATCTGGCCGGAGCTGGCGCCGCTGGTCGGGCGCGCGCTTGCCGGCGAAGCGATCCATAGCGTCGACGTGCCGTTCGTCATCCGCCGCAGCGGGGAGGACGAGCGGGCCTGGTTCAGCTTTACCTATTCGCCGGCCTGGGACGACGATGGCCGCATCGCCGGCCTGGTGTGCCACGTGACCGAGACGACCGCCACGGTGCTGGCCGACCGTTCGCGCGTGGCCGAGACCGAGCGGCTGCGCCGGCTGTTCGCCCAGGCGCCGGGCATGATGGCGGTGCTGCGCGGGCCGGAGCACGTGTTCGAGCTGGCCAACGATGCCTTCCGCCGCCTGGTCGGACGCGACCTCGTCGGCCGCCGGGTGCGCGACGTGTTCCCCGAGCCCGCCTTCGATGCGTTCGGCGCGCTGCTCGACGGCGTGTACGCCAGCGGCGAGGCCTACATCGGCAAGGCGGTGCCGGCCGCGTTCGGCGATCATGCACCGACCCATTACTTCGATTTCGTCTACCAGCCGATCGCCGAAGCGGACGGCAAGGTGTCGGGCATATTCATCGAGGCGATCGACATCACCGAGCGCATGCGCGTCGAGGCCAGACTGCGCCTGCTCGACAGCATCAGCATGGCCACCCGTTCGGCCGGCGATCCGCGCCAGATCATGGCGGTCACCACCCGGCTGCTCGGCGAATCGATGGATGTGACGCGCTGCGCCTATGCCGACGTCGAGCCCGACAACGACCGCTTCACCATCCGGAGCGACTGGACCGCGGCAGGGGCCGCCAGCACGGCGGGCGTGTACTCGCTCGACCTGTTCGGCGCCCGCGCCGCCGCCGACATGCGCAGCGGCCGTACCCTGGTGATCCGCGATGTCGACCGCGAGCTGGCCGACCACGACGGCGGCGGCATGTTCAATGCCATCGGCATCAAGGCGGTCATCTGCTGCCCGCTGGTGAAGGAAGGGCGCCTGCGCGCGATGATGGCGGTGCACCACCGGCAGCCGCGCGACTGGCGCGAGGACGACATCGCGCTGGTCGAGGAAGTGGTGGAGCGCTCCTGGGCCCACATCGAGCGGGTGCGCGCCCTCGAGGTGCTGCGCGAGAGCGAGGTGCACCTGGGGGCGCTGCTGGAGCAAAGCGCGGCCGGCGTCTGCGAGACCGACATGACCGGGCGCATCGTGCTGGTCAACGACCGCTATTGCCAGATCCTCGGTTACCGGCGCGAGGAACTGCTCGGGCGCCGCATGCAGGAGATCACCCACCCCGAGGACCTGCCGCGCAATCTCGAGCTGTTCGCGCGCATGGTGGAGCAGGGCATCCCTTTCGAGATCGAGAAGCGCTACCTGCGCCCCGACGGTTCGGTGGTCTGGTGCCGCGTCGCGGTCAGCCAGATCCGCCACCGTTCCGACCCGGCGCGCAACACCGCGCTGGCGGTGGTGCTCGACATGAGCGAGCGCCGCCGCGCGGAGGAACAGTTGCGCGAGGCCGACCGCCGCAAGGACGAATTCCTGGCGATGCTGGCGCATGAGCTGCGCAATCCGCTGGCGCCGATCAAGGCGGCGGCCGAGCTGCTCGACCATGTCGGACACGACGAGCAGCGCATCCGCCAGACCAGCCGCATCATCCTGCGCCAGGCGTCCCACATGGCGTCGCTGGTGGACGACCTGCTCGATGTCTCGCGCGTCACGCGCGGGCTGGTCAAGCTGGAGCGCCAGCCGCTCGACGCCAAGCGCCTGCTGGCCGATGCCGTCGAGCAGGCGCGCCCGCTGATCGAGGCGCGCGGCCACCGGCTGACGACCCATCTGCCGCTTGCGTCGGCGACGGTGTGCGGAGACCAGAAGCGCCTGGTGCAGATCGTGGTCAACCTGCTCAACAACGCCGCCAAGTACACGCCGCCGGGCGGCCGCATCGACCTGTCGATGGAGGCCGGCGAACGCGAGGTCGTCATCGCCGTCGCGGACAACGGCATCGGCATGCCGCCCGCGCTGCTGGACCGCGCATTCGATCTGTTCGTCCAGGCCGAGCGAACCGCCGACCGCGCCCAGGGCGGGCTCGGGATCGGGCTGGCGCTGGTGAAGAGCCTGGCCGAACTGCACGATGGCCGCGTGGCCGCGCACAGCGACGGGCCCGGCCGCGGCAGCCGGTTCGTCGTGACCCTGCCACGCCTGCCGCAGGCGGTGCCGGGCGGCGAGACCGGCGGCGCCAGCGCCGTGCCGGCGCGCGACGGCGGCCTGCGGCTGATGATCGTCGACGACAATGCCGATGCCGCCGACATGCTGGCGCTGCTGGCCGAAGCCATGGGGTACGCCGCGAGCGTCGAGCACGGCTCGCGCAAGGTGCTCGAGCGCGCGCGCGCCGAGCGGCCCGACGTGTTCCTCATCGATATCGGCCTGCCGGACCTCGACGGCTACCAGCTCGCGCGGCTGCTGCGTGCCACGCCGGAGACGGCCGACGCGGTGCTGATCGCGGTGACCGGTTACGGCCAGGAGCAGGACCGCCGCAACGCACGGGCGGCCGGCTTCGACCACCATTTCGTCAAGCCGATCGATGCCGGCAGCCTCGCCCGCATGCTGCAGGACATCGGCGAGCGCAGGGGCGTGCAGCGCCGGGCGCGCGCCTGAGCGTCGACGCGCGTTCAGCCACCGCGCTGCTGCGCCATCCGGCGCATGGCCACGACCAGAGCCGCGCCGCCCAGGCCCTTCACCAGGTTCGGATGCTGCGCGAAGAAGCGCGCCATCTGCGCGACGATGCCCGGGTTGGCGCGCTCCGCCTGCCGTGCCAGCGATTCGACCTGTGACGGATGCAGCTGACCGGACACCGCGGTGCCGCCGAGCAGGCCGCCGGCGCCGCCGGAATCCAGCGCCGCGGCGGCCGCCGGCCCGAGCGCGGCCATCAGCTGGTTGAGCATCCCGGCCCGCTGCCCCTCGTCGGCCAGGGCGAACAGGTTGGCCACCATGCTGCCGAACGGCGGCGTGAGGTCCGAGCGGAACGATTCCGCCAGTCCGTCGGCCAGGTCGTCATGCGGCGAGGCCTGCGCCACGCGGTCGAAATCTTCCTCGGCGCGGCCGGCCGCCTGGTGCGGGTCGGCGCCGCCGTATTGCCGCAGTATCTGCCCGATGTCGAAGCCCGCTTCCATCTTCCGCTCCTCATGCGTATGCGCAATGAATGCGGCCGGCGCCATGCCGTCGGCCGCGCGTGCAGGTCGGACTGGCTCACCCATGCGAAGTTCGTGCCGCGAGCCGCCTGCGCGCATCGTGCGCGGCGAATCCGGAACTTCGCGCCGCGGGGCACGTCTGGATGAGGAAGGGCGCCCCGCGCGGGGCGCATGCCGCGCTGACGCCGGCGACACCGCAACGAGGAGGACGGGATGGATGTGGAAAGGCAAGCCAGCCAGGATTTCGCGAAAGTTGCCGCGCTGATCGAGGAGATCAGGTTCGCGATGCTCACGACGCAGGGCCACGACGGCTCGCTGCGCAGCCGGCCGATGTCGACGATGCAGGTCGACCGCGACGGTTGCCTGTGGTTCTTCACCGGGCGCCATTCCGGCAAGGTGAGCGACCTGGACGAGACGATGTTCGAGGTCAATCTGGCGTATGCGCGCACCGACAAGCAGGATTATCTGTCGGTGGCCGGCACCGCCGAAATCGTCGACGACCGCGAGAAGATGAAAGAGCTGTGGTCGCCGTGGATCAAGCCGTGGTTTCCCGATGGCGTCGACGATCCGGAACTGGTGCTGCTGAAGGTGACCGTGCACGATGCCGAATACTGGGATGCGCCGGGCAGCGGCGTGAAGCGGCTGTACGGACTGGCCAAGGGAATCCTGACCGGCAAGACCGACGGCCTCGGCGAGCACGGCACGGCGCACAAGGCGCACTGACCGCCACGGCCGGGCAACGCGAAGCCGACGTTGCGGGCGCCGCCGCGCAGCCGCCGGCGGAATGGGCGTGCCTGGCGCACATGCCGGTGCTGGTGCGGGAGCGGCGCTGGCGGGACGGCATGCCGCTGTCCCGGGAATGACGCTCCGCCGCCCCTCCCCCTTTGCAGGGGGAGGGGGCCGCGCACTCAGTAGCCTTGCGCACAGTAGCCGCGCGCTCAGTAGCCGTGCGCTCAGTACTTCCGCAGCGAGAACACCGCCTCGATGTCGCCGGCATGGCGGCCGGCGGCGTTGAGGATCGGCTGCACCGCATAGCGCCTGATCAGCTCCTCGCCGCGGCTGTCGAGCAGGCCGAGCTGGCGCAGCGCCGACACTGCCGCCGTCTGCGCCGCCTTGTTGTTGCCGTCGACGATCTTCACCGCGATGCCGATCCCCAGCGAGCGGATGCCGATCAGTTGCACACCGTCGGCGCCGACCTTGGCGACCCAGTCGCCGCCGCCGGCTTCCATGTAGAACACGTCGCTGCGGTTCTCGCCCGACACCATGCCGGGATGGCGCGTCATCGCATCGAACAGGTCGCCCATGGCGGCGCCGTACTGCGGATCGCGCCGCCCCTGCGCCAGCCGCGCGAACAGGTGGGCCAGGCGCGACAGCGGCAGCGCGTAGTTGGGCGCGGAACAGCCGTCCAGGCCCATCGGCAGGTCGCTTTCCTGCAGGCCGGCCAGCGCGGCCAAGATGCTGCGGATGCGCTGCTGCAAGGGGTGTGCCGGCGCAATGTAGTCGTCCGGCGCATGGCCGTGCAGGCGGCAATACGCCAGGAAACCGCTGTGCTTGCCGGAACAGTTGTGGTGCAGCTGGTTCCAGCGGGCGTCGGCCGGCGGCGTGCGGCCCATGACCTCGTAATGCATCGGGACATGGCAGCCGCAGCGCAGGTGTTGTTCGCCGAAGCCGGCCTTGGCCAGGAGGGAAGCGGCGCCGGCGACGTGGCGTTCCTCGCCGGAATGGCTGGCGCACATCAGCGCCAGTTCCTCCTCGGTGAGGCCGAGTGTCGCCGGGCCGTCGTCGAGCAGGAAGGGCAGCGCCTGGAACGGCTTGATGGTCGAGCGGGTGAAGATCGGCTGATGCGGATCGCCGGCGCCATGCACCAGGTTGCCGGCCAGGTCCACCACGGCCACCGAGCCGTAGTGGACGTTCTCGATGAAGCGGCTGTCGGGCAGGTAGCCGCGGGTGGTGTGGACCAGGGGAGTCGGATGCATGGCAAGGCAAGGGCGGATGGGCGAGCCGCCACTCTATCGTGGCTTGCGGCGGACCACAATGCGGTGAGTACGGAACGTCGCCTGCGGGATGCGCCGGGCGCGGCGCGGAATTCCTCCGGCCGCTCCGCATCCAAGCGGCAGCGGGCGCGCCGCGTGATGCGCGGCAGCCTGCGCATGCCGATTCATGTGTAAGATCGCCTGCATGGCGGCGCACGCGCGCCATCCTCCGATGCCCATCGAACGCTCCCGCGCGGGACAACCAGCATGAACGACAACGACAAGCCGGCCAACCCGGTCCTCACGGCGATCGCCGACCAGTCCAATTCCCTGACCGCCGAGCAGCACGTGGCCGCGCTCGGCGGCGAACTCGTCAAGCAGGAGGGCCGCGTCGCGGTCCGCCTGGCCGGCGAGATCGACCATGACGGCGGGCGGCTGCGCTACGACCTGGTGCCTGCGCAGGGCGTGCTGGCGCGCTCGGGCAAGTGGCGCAACCTGTCTCCGTCCGAGCAGCTGCTGCTGGTGGCCGAACGCGCCACGCCGCACGTGGTGGCGCAGCTGCAGCAGCAGGTGGCGGAGTTCGTCGCCGATTTCGCCCGGCGCGCCCGCGACGAAGGCCTGGACCCGGCGCCTTTCCTGGTGCCGCTGGGCGACCGTTCCACCACCGATCCGGTCGAGTACGTGCTGCGCGCCATCGAGCAGCGCTTCGCCAACACGCTGGAAAAGCACCGCGAGGCGATGCATGCGGCGCGCACCCGCGATTCGATCAACCTGTCCGAGTACCCGGAATCCTTCGAGATGGCGCGCCGCCTGCCGCGCCGCTTCATCGCGCTCTTGGGGCCGACCAATTCCGGCAAGACGCACGAGGCGATGCGGACGCTGGCCGAGGCGAAGTCGGGCGTGTATCTCGCGCCGCTGCGCCTGCTGGCGCTGGAGAACTACGAGCGCCTGGTGGAGCAGCTGGCGCCGCGCGGCGGCAAGGTCAGCCTGGTGACCGGCGAGGAGCGCCGCATCCAGGAGGGCGCGACCCATGTGGCTTCGACCGTCGAGATGCTCGACGTGCGCACGAAAGTGGAGGTGGCGGTGATCGACGAGATCCAGATGCTGGCCGACCGCGAGCGCGGCGCCGCCTGGACCGCCGCCGTGTGCGGCGCGCCGGCGCCGCTGGTCTACCTGGTCGGCGCGCCCGAGGCGCGCGGCGCCATCGAGGCGCTGGCCAAGCGCCTGGACGTGCCGCTGGAAGTGCGCGTCCTGCAGCGCAAGGCACCGCTGACGGTCGAGCACGGCGCCGTCGGCAAGCTGCGCAACCTCAGGCGCGGCGACGCGGTGATCGCCTTCTCGCGGCGCGACGTGCTCAACTGGCGCGACCTGGCGACCGAGGCCGGCTTCTCGGTCTCGACGGTGTACGGCAACCTGTCGCCGGAAGTGCGGCGCGCGCAGGCCGAGCGCTTCCGCAACGGCGAGACCGACATCGTGGTCGGCACCGATGCGATCGCCATGGGCCTGAACCTGCCGATCCGCCGCGTGATCTTCACCACCACCACCAAGTTCAATGGCGTCGACGACGAGGAAATCCCGGCCGCGCTGGCGCGCCAGATCGCCGGCCGGGCGGGGCGCTACGGCGTGCACGAGGAAGGCCACGTGGCCGGCTACGACGAGGAAGTCCACGCGGTCGTGCGGGCGCTGCTGCGCGAGAAGCTCGCGCCGCTGCCGCGGCGGGGTTTTTCCGTGGCGCCGACGCTGGAGCATCTGCAGCGCATCTCGCAGGCCACGGGCGAGACCAGCCTGTCCAAGCTGCTCAAGCGCTTCGCCCGCAACGTCGACACCGCAGACGGCTTTTTCGTGCCGCGCATCACCGAGGACCAGTCCGAGCGCGCACTGTGGCTCGACACGCTGCCGCTCTCGCTCGCGGACAAGTTCACGCTGTCGCTGGTGCCGATCACCTCGCGCGTGGCCTCGCTCAATCTCGCCTGGCAGCAGTGGGCGATCAATTTCTCGCGCGACCGCCAGACGCGCCTGGAGCGCGAGCCGGACCGCCAGCGGCCGAAGCTGCAGGATGTCGAGGATTTGTGCAAGCTGTATTCGGCCTACGCCTGGCTGGGTTACCGCTGCCCGGAGCATTTCCCCGATACCGAGCTGGCGCTGGCGCTGATGCGCGACGCCTCGTCCCAGGTCGACCTGATCCTGGCGGCGCACAACCGCGCGCAGCGCAAGGCCGGCGGCCGCAGCGGCCGCGGGGCGCGTGGCGGCAAGTCGCGCTGGAACGGCGCGCGGATGTAGAGCGCTGGGGGCGGCGTCGCCTGGCAAGGGCGGCCGCATGGCCACCGCCACAGGGGTGCTCCTGCCCCTTGCAGGGGGAGGGAACCGTGCGGCGGATCGCCTTGCTCCTTCCTCCTGCGAGGGGGAGGGAATATCCCGGGGCGGCGGCAGACGCGACCCGCTAGAATGCCGGCATGCGCCTCCAGCCCGCCAATCATCGCCTCGGCCTCCTCCAGCTGCATCTCGCCGTCCTGCTGGCAGGCGGCGCCGGCCTGTTCGCCAAGTTCGTCGCGGTCGATGCGGCTGTCCTGACCTGCGCGCGCACCGTGTTCGGCAGCCTGTCGCTGCTGGCCGTGGCGCTGGCGACGCGCACCGCGCTGCGCGTGCGCGGCACGCGCGACCTGCTGCTGTTCGCGGTCACCGGCGCGGTGCTGGCGGCGCACTGGTTCACCTTCTTCCTCTCGATCCAGGTCTCGACCGTGGCGATCGGCCTGCTGGGCTTCTCGTCGTTTCCGCTGTTCGTCACCTTCCTCGAACCGCTGTTCTTCCGCGAACGCCTGCGCCGGCGCGACGTCGCCGCCGCCGCCGTGGTGACCGCCGGCCTCGCGCTGGTGGTGCCGAGCTTCGATGCCGGCGACCGCATGACGCAGGGCCTGCTGTGGGGACTGGCATCGGCGCTGACGTTCGCGGTGCTGTCGCTGCTCAACCGTTTCCATGCCGGCAGCTATCCCGCCATCGCGGTGTCGTTCTGGCAGCAGGCCGTCGCCGCGCTGTGCATGCTGCCGGCGGCATTGCATTGGCCGGGCGCGCCGACCGCGCGCGACTGGGCGCTGATGGTCTTGCTGGGCGTCGTGTTCACAGGCCTCGGCCAGGGGCTGATCGTGGCCAGCCTGCGCCACCTGCGGGCGCAGACGGCCAGCGTGGTGTTCGGCCTGGAGGCGGTGTACGGCATCGCGCTGGGCTGGCTGCTGCTCGCCGAGACGCCGGACCTGCGCACGCTGGCCGGCGGCGCGCTGATCTGCGGCGCGGCGCTGTGGGCATCGCTCGGCCGGCACGACGAACGCCGTGCGGCCGTACCTGCGCAATAGCGCAATCCGCAAGCCGGGAGCTGCCGCCGCTGCCGCCGCTCGGCTATAGTGCTGGCTTCGCTCCGCTTTCCGGATGACCGCCATGTCCCTGTCGCAGATGATCCGCCGCCTGCCGGCAATGTCCCCCGCGCTGCTGCTGTGCGCCGTGCTCGCGCTGCCGGCGTCCGCCGCCGAACTGAAGGCGCCCAACGTGGTGCCGCTGTCGCCGTCGCTGACCACCGCCGGGCAACCGACACGCGCCTCGCTCGAGGCCTTGTCGGCGCTCGGTTATGAAGCGGTGATCTATCTCGCGCCGCCCTCGGTGCCCGACGCGGTGCCGGAGGAGGGCACCCTGGTCGGCTCGCAGGGCCTGACCTACATCAACATCCCGATCCGGTTCAACAAGCCGACCGACCGCGATTTCGAGATCTTCGCCGCCGCGGTCGACGCCCTGAAGGACCGCAGGCTGCTGGTGCACTGCCAGGTCAACATGCGCGCCTCGTCGATGATGTTCCTGTACCGCGTCCTGCGCGGCAAGGAGGATCCCGAGACCGCTTACCAGGACGTGACGCGCGTCTGGACGCCGAACGGCACCTGGAAGGAATTCATCGCCGCGATGCTGAAGAAGCACCAGGTGGCCTTCGACCTCTACTGACCCGCCGCCGGCCGGGGGCGCATGCCGTGCCGGTCTCCCGGCGCTCCCGCGCGGCGCGGCGGGCGCCAGCCGTGCCGTCGACTCCCGCCCCGGAAAGCGGTAAACTTCCCGGCCGCTTGCCGGCTTGTCGCCGGCAATGCGCCGGCATTTTCCCGGCTTTTTTCCCGACCCGTTTTCCTTCAACGTTTCGCAGGATGGTGCCGCGCGGACAGCGTGCCCGGCCTGCCGTTTTTCGTTTGCCGACGATGAGCGTACGCCTGACCGAATCCGACAATCCCTGCGTCCGTTGCGGCGCCTGCTGTGCCACCTACCGTGTTTCCTTCTACTGGGCCGAGGCCGACGAATGCGGCCTGCCCGCGCATCTCACGACCCGCATCAACGACTGGTACAGCTGCATGGCCGGCACCGGCGGCCCGTCGCCGCGCTGCGCGGCGCTGTCCGGCGAGATCGGCCGCGCGGTCGCCTGCACCGTCTACGACCGCCGCACGTCGCCCTGCCGCGAACTGCAGGCCGGCGACGACAAGTGCAACCGTGCCCGCGCGCGCCACGGCCTGCCGCCGCTGTCGCCGATGCGGGCCGCCGAATACGAGCGCCTGCCGGCGGCGGCCTGATCTTCCCCGGCCCTGGCGCTGCCTGCCGCGAGCGATCCCGCGCGGACGGTGCCCTGTGCTATCGTGGCGGCCTTCCCGCACGCAAGGAGACCACGCCATGACCACGCCCGTCCGCATCAGCGGCAGCTTCGACGTCCGCCTCGACGCATGTCCGGCCGATCCCGGTTTCGAGGACTTGCCGATCGGCCGCCGTACCATCGACAAGCGATTCCACGGCGAGCTCGACGCCGCCAGCCGCGGCCAGATGCTGGCCTTCCGTTCCGCCGTGCAGGGTTCCGCCGGCTACGTGGCGATGGAGCGGGTCGAGGGCACGCTGTGCGGCCGCCGCGGCAGCTTCGTCCTGCAGCACAGCGGAACGATGCAGGGCGGCGGCCAGTCTCTCGCCTTGTCGGTGGTGCCCGATTCGGGCGACGGCGAACTGGCCGGCCTGGCGGGCGACATGGCGATCCGCATCGAGGAGGGCGGGCGCCATTTCTACGATTTCACGTTCACGCTGCCCGCGGCGCGCTGAGGCCGGCGGGCCGGAAGGAGACATCATGCGTCTTGCCCTGATCAGCGGCGGTTCGCGCGGCCTCGGCGCCGCGCTGTGCGCCCACTATGTCGCGCTCGGCTACGAGGTCGTCGAGTTCTCGCGGTCCGCGCCGCATCCGTATTCGGTGCGGCTGGACCTGGCCGATCCGCGCGCGATGGCACCAACGCTCGACGCCGCGCTGCAGCCGCTGGCGGCGCGCGCGTGGGACGAGATCGTCGCCATCGGCAATGCCGCGGTGCTCGGGCCGATCGGCCCCGCGTCGCGCCAGGCGGCCGCCGACATCGCCGCGCATGTCGACACCAACGTGACGTCCGGCATCCTGTTCCTGGCGCGCATCGCCGCGGCGTTCCGCGCTCATGGCGGGCGCAAGGTGATGATCAATGTCTCGTCCGGCGCCGCCACCAAGGGCTACGACGGCTGGTCGCTGTATTGCGCCTCCAAGGCGGCGCTGGAGAACTTCGTGCGCGCGATGGCGGCGGAGCAGGCGCGCGAGCCGCATCCCTTCCGGGTGGCGAGCTTCTCGCCGGGCGTGATCGATACCGACATGCAGGCCGGCATCCGCGCGGCGGCGCCGGAGGACTTTCCGGATGTCGGCCGCTTCGTCGGCCTGAAGGACAACGGCGCGCTGCGCCCGCCGGCGGTGGTGGCGGCGGCGCTCGCGCGCGTGGCGGCGTTGCCCGCGCTGGAAGGCGGGCGGACCTACAGCGTCAACGATTTCCTTTCCGCATGAGGCTGGCCCGCCGACGGCAGTGACGGTGCGGATTCCCTTGCCAGCGCACCCGTTCAGCGCCGCCGCGTCAATTCCGGCACGAACATCGACCCTTCCTCGAGGCAGTTGCACAGCTGCCGGTACACCGCGGCGACATGCTCGCGCCCGCCGGCATCGGGTCCGGTCCTGCCGTCGAGCGCCTTGAGGATGCGGCGCGCCAGCGGTCCGTGCTCGAGCATGGTGTCGAGCTGGTTGCGCCAGCTGTGGGCATGCAGCAGGCCGTTGGCGCCCATGCGCCGCACCAGGTGGCGCCACAGGTCGCGCGCGCGGGCGCGCGGCGCCGGGTAGCCGAACAGGGCGAGATAGCCGGCATCATCGATCTCGGCGAGATCGGCGTCGCGCGTGCAGGCACGCAGGATGGCCGCCAGCCGCGCGGTCGTCATCGCCTGCTGGTCGGCCAGGCCGGCGGTCGATCCGGAAAACAGCAGGTGCACCGTGTCGATCACGGCGGCGGCGATCGCCAGGTCCGCCTGCGGGCATTCCTGCGTGTCGGTCACGCGGATCTCGATCGCGTTGCGGTCGAAGCGCGCGATGGCGCCGCGCGAATTGAGCCATTCCTCCTGCAGGACGCCGTCCGGGTCATACGGCGCGATGGCGCGGTACATCGGCCGCAGCACCGTCTCCTCGTACTCCGCGCGGCCCGACGCATTGTCGGGCACGATGCTGCCGGCGATCGACGGGAAGTCCGCCGCGTTGGTGCGGTAGACCTCCATGCGCGTATCCATGAAGCCGGTCGGCACGCCGTCGGCCAGCGGCGAACTGGCCGCCAGCGCCGGGATGATCGGCAGCACCAGCCGCACCGCCGCGTGCAGGCGCGCGAACTCCGCGTCGTCGGCGAAGGGCAGGTTGATGTGCATGCTCTGCAGGTTGGCCCAGCCGTGGGTGCGGATGTCGAAGATGCGTCCGTAGGCGGCGTAGATGCCGTCCGGGTCGTGCGGCCACAGGCGCGTCTCGGTGGCCGGGTCCATCCACGGGTGCATGGCCGTCGGCATCAGGCGCGCCTGCCATTCGCGCAGCTGGCGGTTGATCGCGCGCACCTCGTTCTGGAACAGGCCCGACAGGTAGGACAGCCCCGCCTCCGGCGCCAGGTTCTTGATCTCCACCACGTGCATCACGAATTCGTTGGACCAGCCGAGCGCGCCGCGCGCCACGTCGTTGACCTGGACGCCGGCGCAGTCGCCGCCGACTGCGCCGGCCCCTTCGCGCAGCAGCAGGTCGGCCACCGGCAGGCAGCCGAGGTCGTCGTCGGACACGATGGCGTATTCCAGTTCGATGCCGAAGCCGGCGAAGGCCGGCAGCGGCGCGGAGGTCGAGGGGCCGTCGGGCGGCTGCGCGCTCATGGGGCGATGCTTCCTTTCCGGAGTTCGATGCGGCAGCGGAACACGTCCATGATGTCGCGGTACAGCGCATCGCGGCGCACGCCGTCCTCGTTGCCGGCATCGACGTTGGGGTTGTCGTTGATCTCGATGATGGTGCAGTGCTGGCCGCGCTGCTTGAGGTCGACGCCGTAGAAGCCGTCGCCGATCAGGTTGGCCGCCGCCAGCGCGGTGGCGGTCACCTGCGCCGGCACCGCCTCCAGCGGCACCGCCTCGGTATGGCCCTCGGCGGCGCCGTCCTCGCCGTGGCGGATGATCTGCCAGTGGCCCGGCACCATGTGGTACTTGCAGGCGAACAGCGGCTTGCGGTCGAGGATGCCGATGCGCCAGTCGTAGTCGGTCGGCAGGTATTCCTGGCCCAGGATCAGTTCCGACGACGCCAGCATCCCGGCCACGATGGCATCGAGCTCCTCGCGCGTCTCGGCCTTGACCACGCCGTGCGAGAAGGCGCCGTCGGGCTGCTTGAGGATGCACGGCAGTCCCAGCGTCGGCACGATGCGCTCGAGGTTGTCGCGGTGGATCAGCAGCGTCTTCGGTGTCGGGATGCCATGGTGCGCCAGCAGTTCGGCCAGGTAGACCTTGTTGGTGCACTTGAGGATGGAATCGGGATCGTCCATCACCACCATCCCGGCCAGCGCGGCACGGCGCGAGAACTCGTAGGTGTAGTGGTTCACGTTGGTGGTGTCGCGGATGAACAGGGCATCGAATTCGGGCAGGCGCTCGATGTCGCCGCGGCCGATCACCGCCACGCGCATGCCGAGCACCTCGGCGGCTTCCTGGAACTTGAGCAGCGCGGCCGCGTTCGACGGTTCGCCGGCCTGGCCCGGCGTGTGCAGGATGGCCAGCGTCGGACGCCGCGCGGCCGGCTCGCGGTCGCGCTGGCGGTGGCCGCGCAGGCAGTCGGCGGCGGCCTGGGCCACCTGCGCGAAATCGATGCCGTCGATCTCGCCGGCCTGCAGCGCCTGCGCGCTGCGCGCCAGCCAGCGGCCGTCGCTGCGCTCGAAGCGTACCCGCAACAGCGGGACGTGCAGCAGGTTGAACAGCTGCTCGCACAGCTGCTCGTGGCGCCGCGCCGGGTCGCGCCCGAAGCAGACGGTCAGCGCCACGCTGTCGCGCGTCTCGCCGGCGAACGCCTTGGCGACCGCATCGGCGAGCGCGTCGTTGATCACGTCCACCGCGCGGCCGGACTGCAGGTCCTCGATCGCCTTGATGTCGGGCAGCGGCTTGTGGCCGCGCGCCTCGCCCAGCAGCGAGACATAGTAGCCGCGCCGCTGGTACCGGTAGGACTTGCACAGGTTGAACACCTTGGTATCGGCGCTGCGGCAATAACGCTCGTCCGTGAGATAGGCCCGCGCGGGAACGATCTCCACACCGGCCAGCGGCAGCGGCCAGTCGCGCGGGTGGTTGACGACAAACAGGATCTTCATGGGATGTCCTGGCGAGGCTTGTGCCTCGGATGGATGACGAGCAGGTTGGCGTCATGCGTGACGATGCCCAGCAGGATCGCCGCCATGACGCGGTCGGCGCTGATCCAGTATTCGTGCAGGCCGCCGTAGGGATTCTTCTGGTAGGGATCGACCACCAGCACCTTGCGCCGCTGCAGGTCGTATCCGGCGATGACGACGAAATGTCCGGCCGGCACGCCGCGGACGTCGTCGGGCGTGTCTTCCGGGCCGTATTCGCGCGGCGTGCGGTACAGGTAGGTCGAGGACAGGCCGGTCAGGATCGGATAGCGTCGCCGCAGCAGCCCGTGGATCAGGCCGCGCGACATGTCGAGCAGGCGCAGCCGCCCGCCCAGGCTCAGGAACTCCAGGTAGCCGGAGGTGGCGTACTGCAGCCTCTCGTCGCTCTTGGCCGCCAGCTGCCGGCGCAGCTTCTCGGCGAGATCGACGCGCGGATTGCCGAACCAGGTCGGATCGAACACGTTGAGGTTGTAGGTGTAGATCGTGGCGCGGTACCCCAGCCGCAACGCATCGCAGGCGAGGAACACGGCGAAGGTGCCGCCCGCCGCCAGCCGGGCGGTGCGGCCGATCACGTCGCGCAGCCGTTCGTCGTCGCCCCAGTAGCGGTACACCGCGTGCAGGCAGGTCGGACCGCAGGTGGTCTCGTCGGGCTGCGGAAGAATCTTGACCGGCAATCGGATGACGGGAGGAATCACTGTGGTCCGGCTCTCGCTGCGGGGATCGATGCTGTTACCGGGGAGGACAGGATTTCCCACCGATTGGTTCACCGGCCCGCCGCGCGGCGTTCGCGGGATTTGATGCAGGCGATGCGCCGCAACGGCGCAGGCGGCGCATCGCCTGCATGCTCACGTGCCGTTGCGCGGCGCCCATGCCGCCACGGGCACGGATGCTGCATGCAGCGCGGCGACGAGGGAACGCACCGTGTTCCCGTGCAACGAGGAAAGGAGTCAGACGATGAAATCCTGCAGCGCATTGCTGGCGCTCGGCCTGTTGACGGGCGCCGCCATGGCACAGTCCACCACCAGTCATCCGCAAGGCGCCATGCCGCACGGTACGCCAGGCACGCCGGACGCCGCGTCGCCGGCCGCCTCGCCGAAGGCCTACGACAACACCTTCGGCGGACGCCCCGACGCGCCGCGCCCGGCAACCGCGGCGCAACCCCAGCCGCCCGCCGTCCCCGCGCCGGCCGCGTCTCCGCAGGCGTATGACGCCACCTTCCAGGAACGGCCCGGCATGGCCAACCCGGAGGCGGCCACGCGTCCCGAAGAGCGGACCGCCAATGGCGTCACCTGGAAATGCGGCGGCGTCGGCGAGGAAGAAGCGGCGGAGTTCCGCCGCAGTGCCCGCGACTACGACATGATGCTGACCTTCGCCACGCGCGAGGGACTGTTCCTGGCCGACGTGGATGTCGATATCGCTGACAGCGAAGGCAACTCGCTGGTCCGGGCCACCTGCGCGGGACCGATGATGCTGGTGGACTTCGCGCGCGGCGGCACCTACAAGGTGCGCGCGGAAAGCGGCGGTTACAGCCTCGACCGCACCGCACGCGTCGCGGATCGCCCGCGCCGCACCGCGTCGCTGCTGATGCATTGGCCGCAGCAGGACGGCGGGACGTCCGCCATCGGATCGACCGGCAGCAGCGGCAATGCCGGCAGCGGCGATCGCGGGAAGTGACGGCAGGCCCGTCATCGGCACGGGCGCCGCGTGACAGAAAGGACGACGCCCGGCAATGGCCGGGCGTGGGGGCGATGCGTGTGGCGCAGCGGAGTGCGCCGCAGGGAGGAGAGCGGGCGCCGCTCCCCGCCCGGCGTCACTTGGTGGTGCCGCTGGTGGTGCCCGACGTGGAGCCGCTGGTGGTGCCGGAAGCGCCGGTCGAGGTGTTGTCGTTGCGCATGTCCTGCTGCACGTTCGATGCCGCGCCCTGGACTTTCTCGCCGCCGCGCTCGATATCCTTGCCGGCGCCCTTGATGGTGTTGCAGGCGCTGATGCCGGCGGCGAACATGGCGATGCCTGCGATTGCGATGAGTTTCTTCATGATGTTTCCTTTCCGTTGATGTAGGTGGATCAAGAATGACGCCTGCTTCATGCTGCGGTCGGCGCCGGCCCGTCGACAGGCCCGGCAGGAGAGCGGCATCCGCCGGTGGCGCGGAAGATGCCCTTCACCTGCCCGGTCACGACATCCTTGTTGCGCGATGCTGGCCCGGCCCGTGAAGCAATGCCCATCGCCGCCAAGCGTAGCGCGGGCATCGCAGCCGCCTTTTGAGCATCAGCATCCTTCCCGTCCGTTTGCCGCAAGCCACGTGCGACTGCTGCGCATGCTCGCGTCAGCCTACGTTCCGCGAGGCATCTGTGCGCGTCGGCATGCCTTGCATCGGCGCGCCGCGTCAGCGCCGCACCAGTCCCACGACCAGGCTGACGAGCGCCACCACGAGGAAGACGAGAAACAGGATCTTGGCGATCGACGCGGCACCGGCGGCGATGCCGGTGAAGCCGAACACGGCGGCGATGATCGCAATGATGAAAAAGATCACGGCGTACTGAAGCATGGCGATTCCTTCACGGTCATCGAAACATCCGTGAAGTTGCAATCCGCATGCCAGTCGCGCGGAAATGTCGATTGCATCAAATGCGGAAACGAAAGGAGAGCGGCAGGTGCAGGGAATGTCCGTTGACGCCTGGAGATCTTGCACCGGTGACGACGACGTCATGCGGCATGGCGCATGCCATTGAAAAATGTACACGAGCCTTCTGTCTCGTGAATATCGATATTCACGGAAATTGATGAGAGCGTTGAACTCCGGAAACGCACGCCGGTCTAGGGAAACACATTCCCTCTGGAAAGGCCACCGATGTTGCGCCCGCTGCCGTTTTTCATTTGCATCATGGTCACGGCACTCGTCGCCGGCTGCCAGTCCCGCCCCGGCCACGGCGATATCGATGCACGCCGCATGCCGCAACCTGATCCGCAGCCGCCGGCGTATCCGCGCCCGATGGCCAGGCCGGTCACGGCCGGTGGCGTGCGCGGATAGCCGTCCTTGCCAATGACAACGGGACGCCGCCCGAAGGCAAGCGTCCCGTTCTCCGGCGGGATCCCGCCGGGCAGGTGGGCCGGTGCGGCCCGCGGCGTCAGGCTTTCGCGCGCGCGGTGTCGACCACCTGCTTGCAGGTGTCGCGCTGCGGATCCTTTGCCGGCAGCTTGGCGCACACGCCCGCGAGCTGATCGCTCATGCGCTTGAGCGCGGCGTCGTGCTCGCCCATCGCATTCCATTGCGCCAGTTTGCGCGACAGGCGCTCGAGGGAAGCGCGGTTGCGCTCGTAGAACGCGTTCTGCGTCTTGCCGAGCTCGGAGAACACGCTGTTGGCAGCCTGCTCGATACGCTTCTCGTCTTCCGGCGACAGTTCCAGCAAGCCGTTGAGATAGGACACGCCCCACTGCAGGCGCGTGGCCGGTCCCTTGGCGTTCTTGTAGGCCTGCTCGTACCAGTCGATCGCGGCCTTCTTGTCGCCGCGCTTCTTGGCGTTCGAGGCCAGCACCAGCATGTGGTAGTAGGGCGAGTGGGAGCGCTTCAGCTCGGCCAGCAGCAGCGTGTCGGATTCGGCGATGAGGCCGGCATCGGTCAGCACGCCGGCGGCGGCGTAGATCACCGTCTGGCGTTCGTAGGCATCGGTGGTGGCGCGGTCGGCCTCGGCCACCTGTTCCTTCACTTCCTGCTGCAGGGCGGCCGGCACCGGGCCTTCGCGGTCGAGCTTCGCCAGCGAGACGCGCGTGTCGAGCGCCACCAGGCGATCGGTCTTCGACAGCGTCGCATCGGCGGCCAGCGTCTTGAGCGCCGCGTCGGCGGCAGCCGCGAGCTTCGTGCGCTCCTCGCTCTTCGGTGCCGTGGCGTATTCGACCATGTCGGCGCCGTAGTTGGTCAGCATGTCCATGTTGCTGCGCGCCAGCGCGGCATCGGCGAACACCTTGTGCAGCAGCTCGCGCGCGGCGGCCTTGTCGGCGACCTCGGATTTCGAGGATGCCGAGGCGGCGATGGTCTTGAGCGACAGGCGGGTGGCGATCTCGCCGGCCGGCGCGGCTTTGGCGAGCTTGTCGAGCGTGGCGGGCAGCTGCTTGCGCTCGACGATCTGCTGCTCGTCGGTATCCCAGGAATAGTCGGCCAGGAGGCGCCAGTCTTCCGTCTTCATCGTGCCGCCGCTCAGGGCGGCCGCGAGGGCATCCTTGACCGGGCGGGTGGCGTTCATGGCCACGCCCAGCACGTCGAGGTAACGCTCGCCGTCGACCTCGCCCGGCAGGCGCGTGATCTCGGTGCCGTCCGGCTTGAACAGGATCATGGTCGGATAGCCGCGCACCTTGAAGCGCGCGCCGAGCTTCTGGCCGTTCGGGCTGTCGCCGTCGAGGTAGACCGGCACGAAATTGCGGGAGCGCTCGATGAAGCCCTGGCGGTTGAAGATGGTGGCCTTGACCTGGTTGCAGGGCGGGCACCAGACCGCGCCCCAATACAGGAAGACGGGCTTGTTGCTGGCCTTCGCATGGGCGAAGGCCGCATCGACATCGCCCTTGAACCACTGGATGCCGCCATCGGCATGCGCCGACGACTTCGCGCCGGCGGCGGGGGCCGCGGGCGCGGCGATCGCGGGAAGTGCCGCGCAGAGCAGGGCGGCCAGAACGGTGGTATGGATCTTCATTGCTTGCCTCGACGGTGGGGAGGAAATAACGAGGTGCAAGTGTATAGAAATTCGCGCAAGCGCGGGCGACTTCCTGCAGGGGATTTGCGCTGCCGCGCGCGGGGATGCGTGGCTGCCTCAGGCTGCGGTAGTCGCGTGCAACGGATGTCAGCGGATGTCAGCGGCCTGGGCAGAGGCGGACGTCCCTGACAGGATGTGAACGTCACGGCGCCCGATCTCCCTCTCCCGACAGGTTGATGCAACGCCCGATCCCGGCAGGACGGCACGCCTTCCCGTCAGCTGCCGATGCGGCCGCCGTCGTCCCTGGTGATGACGATGGTCGCCGAGCGCGGGCGCTTGCCGGCGCCGTAGCCGGCATTGGCCGGCCACTGGCTGGCGTACTTCGTGGGGTCGCCGACATTGGCATGCGCGGTGTTCTCGCCCGGATGCTGGATGTTGACGAACAGCGCGCAGCCGTCCGGCGTCTCCGCGATGCCGGTGATCTCGGAGCCGACCGGGCCGACCAGGAAGCGCTTGAGCGTGTCCGCCGTCGCCGCCTTGCCGACGAAGGTGTCCACCGCCAGCGTGCCGCCGGCCGCCTTGGTGTAGCTCAGCGTCATCTTCCTGCCGTCGCCGACCTGGCCCGGCAGGGCCGCCAGCATCATGCAGTTGGTCACGTCGGTATAGGCGCCGTCATCCGTCTGGATCCAGCAGATGCCGGTCGAGGGCGCGAAGGCCAGGCCGTCCGGGCTCGAGAAATCCTGGTCGGCGGTCAGCCCCGACAGGTTGACCGTGGCGGCATCCGCGGTCGACTCGGCGCCGAACAGGTAGACGTCCCAGGCGAACCCGGTGGCAGCGGCGCCGCCCGCGCCTTCGCGGATGCGCAGGATGTGGCCGTTCGGATTGCCGTTCTGCGCGCTGCTGCCTCTCATGTCGGTGTAGACGCGCGGATTGGGACCGTCCGGCGCCGACTGCGAAGCGCTCGACGGCTCGACGCGGCGGTTGGCGTTGTTGGTCAGCGTGAAGTAGATCTCGCCGTTGGCCGGATTGACCGCGCACCATTCGGGACGGTCCATCTTCGTGGCGCCGACCGCATCGGCCGCCAGGCGCGCGTTGACCAGCACGTCGGCCTGGTCGGCGAACGCATAGCCCGCGTAGCCGGCGATGGCCGGGTGCGTGATCGACAGCTCGATCCACTGGCCGCCGCCGTCCGCGCCGAATTTCGCGACATACAGCTTGCCGGCGTCGAGATACTTGTCGCCGATGGCGGCCGGGTCGGCGGCGCTGGCATCGGCCGCGTTCCAGGTAGCGGTCGAGACGAACTTGTAGATGTATTCGTTGCGCGAGTCGTCGCCCATGTAGACGGCCAGCGGCTGGCCGGCCACCGGCTTGCCGAACGCCGCGCTCTCGTGGGCGAAGCGGCCGAGGGCGGTGCGCTTGCGGATCGCCTTCGTCCGGTCGTAGGGATCGATCTCCACGATATAGCCGAAGGTGTTCAGCTCGTTGCGGTAGTCGTCGCTGCCGTTGGCCGAGGTGCCGGTGCGGCTGACGTTCCAGCGCGCGTACCTGTCGTCGCTGCCGCCGCTTTCCCAGCCATGGCGCGAGGCCGATCCCTTGGCTCGGCCGTAGCGGTTGAGCGATGTCACGCTCTTGTCGTTGCGCGCGGCGTCGTCGGTCGCGTTGCGCGTGAAGTAGCCGGCCCAGTTCTCCTCGCCGGTCAGCAGCGTGCCCCATGGGGTCTTGCCGGTGCCGCAGTTGTTGAGCGTGCCGCGCGCCTTCGTGCCATTGGTCGAATACTTCGTGACCATCAGCGCATTGCCGCGCGCCGGACCGCAGATCTCCACCTCGGTCAGCGGCGTGATGCGGCGGTTGAAGGACGAGTTGCGCACCGTCTCCCACTTGCCGGCGGCGGACTTGCGCACCTCGACCACGGCGACGCCGTGCAGCGCGACTTCCTTGTCGATTTCGGCAGCCGGGCGCGGCAGCGTCGTGGTGCCGCCATTGGCATGGAGGAAGAAGGAGGAGAGCCGTTCATCGGTGGTGGCTTCATGGTTGATGCCGAGCAGGCCGCGGTCCGCCGCCGAGGTCGAACGGCCGCCGGTTGCCGACAGCGGGAAAAACTCCATGCCGTCGTGATGATCGCCGGCGCGGTTGTCGAAATCGGTATCGGTGCCGTCGTTCCGGAAATCCGGCGTGGCGGCGGTCAGTGGATCGCCGAGCGCGAACAGCACGGTGGCGGTATAGCCGGCCGGGACGGTCACCTTGTCCGCGAGGCTTTTCTCGACAGCGGTAAAGCCGAGCAGCGTCGTGCCGCCGGGTGCAGGCGTCCCAGTGCCGTCGGAGGCATCGCCGCTGCCGCAGGCCGACAGGCCGAGCGATCCGAACAGCGCGGTCGCCGCCGACGCCAGTCCGCCGCGCAGCATGGTGCGGCGGCTCATGCGGGCGTCGAGGATGCGGCTGAAGTGTTCGTTGTTGGAGGTGTTGCAGTCGATGTCGTCGTGGTCGACGGGCAGGCGGGCGAAATCGGCGGGCTTGTTCATGCGTCCTCTCGGGTGGTTGATGCGGAAATCCAGCGGAGCGGATTCTAGGCGGCATGCATGACAGGCAAGTGACGGCGAGACAAGCATGCTGTCGTGCCTGGGCGGGGCCGTCAGCCCGACAGGGCGCGTCCGCGTTTCTGCGGATCGCGCCCGAAGTCGCGTTCGTCGCTGCCGTCGCTGAATGCGACAGCGGGCAATGTTGATTGTTCCTGCGCAAGCATTCGCATGCGGGATGCCGATGCCGGCGAGCATGATGAAGTGCGGCGATTGCTGGATGACAAGGCGATGCAGTATAGTGAGCCCGTTATGCCGATTCCTGCAGCGAGGTCATACGCCAGCCTGCCGTCGACGTCGGCCGACGGGCTGGCCGCACGAACGGCGATGCCGAATCCCAACAACCATCGAGGAGAAAGATATGCCCGCACTTTCCGCGTTCCGCCATGCCCTTGCCGGACTCGTCCTGACCGCCGGTCTCGGCCTGCAGGCCCATGCCGCCGATGTCGAAGGCGTGAAGCTCGACGACAGCGTGCGCGTGGCCGGCAAGGAGCTCAGGCTCAACGGCGCCGGCGTGCGGACCAAGGTGTTCTTCAAGGTGTACGTGGCGGCGCTCTACCTGCCCGAAAAGCGCGGCAGCACCGCCGAGGTGCTCGCCACCGACGGCCCGCGCCGCGTGGAATTGGTGATGATGCGCGACGTCAGCGGCAGCGACCTGTCGGAAAGCTTCGTCAGCGCGCTCAATGCCAACAGCGACAAGGCCGAGCTGGCGAAGGTAGCGGCCCAGACGGCGAAGTTCAGCCAGGTGTTCTCCGCGATCCCGGGCGTGAAGAAGGGCGACCGCATCGTGATCGACTGGGTGCCGGGCACCGGCACCTTGATCTCGCTGAACGGCAAGCCGTTGCTCGATCCGCTGCCGGACGTGGCCTTCAACAATGCGCTGCTGCGGATCTGGCTGGGCGACAAGCCGGCGGATTCGGGCCTGAAGCCGAAGCTGCTGGGCGACCGCGGCTGAAGCGGGGAAGGGAAGTCCGGCCAGGCGCCGGACAAACAAAAAAGCCCAGTCGGGAGACTGGGCTTTTTGCCGGATACGGTTTCTGGGGTGGCCGATGGGACTCGAACCCACGACGACAGGAATCACAATCCTGGACTCTACCAACTGAGCTACGGCCACCACTGCAAGCGGACTTGCACCGGTACGGATACCGGAGAAAGCAGAGGATTATACAAGCTTCCTTTGCTTATGGCAAATGCCGCCGTCCCGCCGGTTCAGCCGCCCAGTGCCGTCACCTCGGGCGACAAGCCCAGCAGGCGCCGGAACGCGGTGTCCAGCGTGCTGATGCTGCCGGTCGTCCAGGCGCGCAGCGTGCCGGGCGCCGTGGCGTCGCTGGCGATGCCGTCGCGCTCCAGCAGGCGGCACAGCTGCCGGGCCACCGCGTCGCCGGTATCGATGAGGTCGACCCGCCGTCCGGCGCGCGCCGCGATGTCCTCGATCAGCGGCCGCACGAAAGGGTAGTGGGTGCAGCCCAGCACCAGGGTGTCGGCCCCGGCGTCCAGCAGCGGCTGCACATAGCCGTGCACCAGGCGCATGGTGTCGCCCGATTGCAGTTCGCCGCGCTCGATCTGGTCGACCAGGCCGACGCAGGCCTGCGGCAGGAAGCGCACGCCGGTCGCGGCCGCGAGCTCGTCGCGCAGCGCGGCGAATTTCGCGCTGTCGATGGTGCGCCGGGTCGCCAGCACGCCGACCGTCTTCGACCGGCTGGCCGCGGCGGCCGGCTTCAGGCCGGGCTCGACGCCCACCACCGGCAGATCCGGATAACGCTCGCGCACCGCCCGGATGGCGGCCGCGGTGGCGGTGTTGCAGGCCACCACGATGGCTTTCACGCCTTGCTGCAGGAAGAAGTCGGCCACCGCCAGCGTGCGCGCGGCGACTTCCTGCTCGGTGCGGTCGCCGTAGGGCGCATAGCCGGCATCCGCGAAATACAGCAGATCCTCGTGCGGCAGCTGCGCGCGGATGTGCCGCAGCACCGACAGGCCGCCGATGCCGGAATCGAAAACGCCGATGGGGCGTCGCTTCCCCATCGGCGCGGAGCTTGCCGCAGCGTGTTGCATCAGGCGCGCTGCATCAGGCGGTCGCGACCGGGATGTTGCCGATCTTGCCGGTCGCGATGCGCTCGGCCCATTCCGCCGGCCCGGTGTTGTGCACCGAGATGCCGTTGGAATCGACCGCCACCGTCACCGGCATGTCCTGCACGTCGAACTCGTAGATCGCTTCCATGCCGAGGTCTTCGAAGCCGACCACCCTGGCCGACTTGATCGCCTTGGACACGAGGTAGGCCGCGCCGCCGACCGCCATCAGGTAGGCCGACTTGTGCTTCCTGATCGATTCGATCGCCGCCGGGCCGCGCTCGGCCTTGCCGACCATCGAGATCAGGCCGGTCTTCTCCAGCATCATGTCGGTGAACTTGTCCATGCGGGTTGCCGTGGTGGGGCCGGCCGGGCCGACCACCTCGTCGCGCACCGGATCGACCGGGCCGACGTAGTAGATCACGCGGTTGGTGAAATCCACCGGCAGCGTCTCGCCCCTGGCCAGCATGTCCTGGATGCGCTTGTGGGCGGCATCGCGGCCGGTCAGCATCTTGCCGTTCAGGAGCAGGGTCTGGCCCGGCTTCCACGAGGCGACTTCTTCCTTCGTCAGCGTGTTCAGGTCGACGCGCTTGGATTTCTCGGTATCCGGGGTCCAGTGCACTTCCGGCCAGGTCGACAGGGCCGGCGGCTCCATGTAGGCCGGGCCGGAGCCGTCGAGCACGAAATGCGCATGGCGGGTGGCCGCGCAGTTCGGGATCATCGCCACCGGCTTGGACGCCGCGTGGGTCGGGAAGGTCTTGATCTTGACGTCGAGGACGGTGGTCAGGCCGCCCAGGCCCTGGGCGCCGATGCCGAGCGCATTGACCTTCTGGTACAGCTCGATGCGCAGTTCTTCCAGCTTGTTCGACGGTCCGCGCTGCAGCAGCTCGTACATGTCGATGTCGTCCATCAGGGCTTCCTTGGCCATCAGCATCGCCTTCTCGGCGGTGCCGCCGACGCCGATGCCGAGCATGCCCGGCGGGCACCAGCCGGCGCCCATCAGCGGCACGGTCTTCAGCACCCAGTCCACCAGGTTGTCGGACGGATTCATCATCACGAACTTCGACTTGTTTTCCGAGCCGCCGCCCTTGGCCGCGACCTGCACGTCGACGGTATTGCCCGGCACCAGGCTCATGTGGATCACGGCCGGGGTGTTGTCCTTGGTGTTCTTGCGGTCGAAGATCGGATCCGACAGGACCGACGCGCGCAGCACGTTGTCCGGGTTCAGGTAGCCGCGGCGCACGCCTTCGTTGACGGCATCCTCGATCGAGCCGGTGAAGCCCTCGAAGCGCACGTCCATGCCGATCTTCAGGAAGACGTTGACGATGCCGGTGTCCTGGCAGATCGGGCGCTTGCCCTCGGCGCACATGCGCGAGTTGGTCAGGATCTGGGCGATCGCATCCTTCGCGGCCGGGCTCTTCTCGGCCTCGTAGGCGCGCGCCAGGTGCTGGATGTAGTCGGCCGGATGGTAGTAGCTGATGTACTGCAGGGCGGCGGCGACGGATTCGATCAGGTCGGCTTGCTTGATGGTCGTGGTCATGATGTTGCCTGGGAGTGGTCCTGGGGGTGGTGCTGCGGGTGGTCAGTGGTGCTTGCCGTTGCCGTGCGGCGCCGACATCAGGCGGTCGCAGTAGGCGATCGCGATCGCGGAGACGAGGAAGGTGATGTGAATCGCGGTCTGGGCGATCAGGGTCTTTTCGTTGTACGCGCTGGCATTGATAAAGGTCTTGAGCAGGTGAATCGACGAGATGCCGATGATCGCGGTAGCCAGCTTGACCTTCAGGACCGAGGCGTTTACATGCGACAGCCATTCCGGCTGGTCCGGGTGGCTTTCGAGGTGCATGCGCGAGACGAAGGTCTCGTAGCCGCCGACGATCACCATGATCAGCAGGTTGGAAATCATCACAACGTCGATCAGGCCGAGGACGACCAGCATGACGGTGGTTTCGTTGAGCTTGGTTGGTAGCGGCGAACCGGGGACGGTCACCGCTTCAAGGATATGCTTGAGGGCATACTCGTTGCCCATGGCCGCGCTGATCAGGCTGACCAGCTCGACCCAGAAGTTGTAGACATAAACGCACTGCGCCAGGATCAGGCCGAGGTACAGCGGCAACTGCAGCCAGCGGCTCATGAAGATCAGGTTGGGGAGCGGGCGGATCGGTTTTGCTGCGCGATTCTCGGGATGTTCCATCGATGGTTTTCCGGTGAGAAAGAGAAAAGAGGCGAAGCCGGCATTTTACACGGGCGCGCTTGGCCGGGCAGCGGATGCAACGCAGCACGATTGTCCTGGCCGGCATTGTGCCGGCGCTTGCTTACAGAGTGCTGTCATACCCCGTAATCTGCGCAGCTTGCCATGCTGCAACGCGACAAAATTCGCTGCCCATTGCACAATGTAAGCGTTGAGTAAGTGACACGGCATATCGTCGATTGCAAATTATCCAGTCCAATCCGTGAGGAGACAGCATGTCCGAGATCGAAAGCCTGAAGCAGGAATCCCGCATCTTCCAGCCACCCGAGTCGTTCGTGAAGAACGCCATGATCTCCGGCATGGAAGCCTACCGCGCGATGTGCGCCGAGGCGGAACGCGACTACGAGGGTTTCTGGGCGAAGCTCGCCCGCGAGAACGTCGCCTGGAAGAAGCCCTTCACCAAGACCCTCAATGAAGCCGAAGCGCCGTTCTACAAGTGGTTCGAGGACGGCGAGCTGAACGCCTCCTACAACTGCCTCGACCGCAACCTGGAGAACGGCAATGCCGACAAGGTCGCGATCATCTTCGAATCGGACGACGGCAAGGTCACCTCGATCACCTACCGCGACCTGCATGCCCGCGTGTGCAAATTCGCCAACGGCCTGAAATCCCTCGGCATCAGGAAGGGCGACCGCGTCGTCATCTACATGCCGATGTCGATCGAAGGCATCTGCGCGATGCAGGCCTGCGCCCGCATCGGCGCCACGCACTCGGTGGTGTTCGGCGGCTTCTCGGCCAAGTCGCTCAACGAGCGCATCATCGACGCCGGCGCCGTCGCCGTGATCACCGCCGACGAGCAGGTCCGCGGCGGCAAGCAGCTGCCCCTGAAAGCCATCGTCGACGAGGCGCTCGCCATGGGCGGCTGCGAATCGATCAAGAACATCCTGGTCTACAGGCGCACCGGCGGCACCATCGCCTTCCAGGAAGGCCGCGACCAGTGGCTGCACGACGTGGTCGACAAGCAGGCCGACAGCTGCGAGCCGGAGTGGGTCGGCGCCGAGCATCCGCTGTTCATCCTCTACACCTCGGGTTCGACCGGCAAGCCGAAGGGCGTGCAGCATTCGACCGGCGGCTACCTGCTATGGGCCGCGCTGACGATGAAGTGGACCTTCGACATCAAGCCGAGCGATATCTTCTGGTGCACCGCCGACATCGGTTGGGTCACCGGGCACACCTACATCGCCTACGGCCCGCTGGCGGTCGGCGCGACGCAGATCGTGTTCGAGGGCGTGCCCACCTATCCGCACGCCGGCCGTTTCTGGGAGATGATCCAGCGCCACAAGGCCACCATCTTCTACACCGCGCCGACGGCGATCCGCTCGCTGATCAAGGCGGCCGAGGCCGACGAGAAGATCCATCCGAAGCAGTACGACCTGTCGAGCCTGCGCCTGCTGGGATCGGTCGGCGAGCCGATCAATCCGGAAGCCTGGATGTGGTACTACAAGAACATCGGCCGCGAGCAGTGCCCGATCGCCGACACCTTCTGGCAGACCGAGACCGGCGGCCACATGATCACGCCGCTGCCGGGCGCCACGCCCCTGGTGCCGGGTTCCTGCACGCTGCCGCTGCCGGGCATCATGGCCGCCATCGTCGACGAGACCGGGCACGACCTGCCGAACGGCCAGGGCGGCATCCTGGTGGTCAAGCGTCCGTGGCCGTCGATGATCCGCACCATCTGGGGCGACCCGGAGCGCTTCAGGAAGAGCTACTTCCCCGAGGAGCTGGGCGGCAAGCTGTATCTGGCCGGCGATGGCTCGATCCGCAACAAGGACACCGGTTACTTCACGATCACCGGCCGCATCGACGACGTGCTGAACGTCTCGGGCCACCGCCTGGGCACGATGGAGATCGAATCGGCGCTGGTGGCCAACCCGCTGGTGGCCGAGGCCGCCGTGGTCGGCAAGCCGGACGAGACGACCGGCGAATCGATCTGTGCCTTCGTGGTGCTCAAGCGCGCGCGCCCGTCGGGCGACGAGGCCAGGCAGATCGCCAAGGAGCTGCGCGACTGGGTCGCCAAGGAAATCGGCCCGATCGCCAAGCCCAAGGAGATCCGCTTCGGCGACAACCTGCCGAAGACCCGTTCCGGCAAGATCATGCGCCGCCTGCTGCGCGTGATCGCCAAGGGCGAGGAGATCACCCAGGACGTCTCGACGCTGGAGAACCCGGCGATCCTGGAGCAGCTCAAGACGGCGCAGTAAGCCGGCGAGGGCAGGGCGGTTTAGCCCTTTGGCAGGAAAACAAGGCCGGCCGGGAGCGATCCCGGGCGGCTTTTTTGTATGCGCGCAAACGATCCGGGTTGAAATTTGGCACTTTCCCGGAAAGTTCTGCTAAAATCGCAGGCTTCGCTGAAACCACGGCGATTCCGCATTCAGGAGAGGTGGATGAGTGGTTTAAGTCGCACGCCTGGAAAGCGTGTATAGGTTAATAGCCTATCGGGGGTTCGAATCCCCCCCTCTCCGCCAGCATCGTAGGAAACAAGCGCCTTTCGGGGCGCTTTTTCTTTTCTACCCACGTTTCTACCCACGTTTCAAATTTCGTGACTTGCTGCCTTGCTATAGGCTACGCAGTTCGGACTTTGCCAAAGCAAGCTGCTTATGCGTGACGGCCAAGCCTGCCCGCGCCTGGTCGCCCTGCTCTTCAAAATAGATCGCCAAGCCCTGCAGGGACTTGATGCGGGCTTGCAGCATCCGCCGCCGCACCCGGCGGGACAAAGGAGCGCAGGCAATCGCCAGGAGGCCACACAAGCCGATTTCTTGGCCAGGGAGATTAGCCATAGAGCGGCCCTCCAAAGGCTAGCAGCAGGGCCAGAAGGATGCAAAGGCAAAGCCGGGGATGATGCCCAAGCCAATCATCCGGCCCGAGTAGAAAGCGCATCATGTCATCTTCCCTCCCTTCACAACCTGCAGCGCCGGCCGGGCAAAGTCAGCAGCCTGCAGCCGGGACAACCTAAGTAGCTGGTCCTTGTTTGCCTGCCCCATGGCGCGGAAGAGTCGCAAAAGCTCTTCCTCGGCAGGCGTTATCGGTCCGCTCGGCGGGGGAGTCGTGCTTATCGCTCGCATGTCCGCCCTCCCTCGATCATGGTCAACTTTGGACGCCCCATCCTTGCCACTCGGTCCTGCGCCGACTCCGCCACCGTGTGGAAAATGGCGTATTGGATTTGATCCGAGAGCATGCGGAAGTTGCGCACCAATGCCATTTCCACCTGAGACAGCTTGCCGGCATCGGCCTTTACCGGCTTGAGTGCCTTGCGCTTCATGCTCGCCCCCCGTCGATCAATTGAAAGGCGATTGCCTTGCGGAGGCCTGGGTTATTGGCCCAACGCCACATAATGTCCGAAGCCATGGCCTTGGCTTCCGGTTTGAGCTGGCGGAAGTGCTGGAGTAGTCGCGCCTCTGCAGGCGTCATGCCCTGTCCCGATACGGGCGGGAGCTGGCTGCGGTCGTGCTTCATTCCTGGCCCTCCCGCTCCATGGCATAGGCCAGCGTCAGCAGGTTTGCCCGCGTCTCCTCGATCAATGCCGCGTTGCGCATGGCGCAGGTCGTAAAGCAATTGATCTTGTTGAGCTGGTCGGCGCGGTTGTGGGGCAAACCATCGTCTATTGCGTCAATGATGGCTTGGGGCAGGATCTGCAGATCTACCGTCTGACTTTCAAGGTCGCAGAGGGCTTTGCGGATCTGTTCGGCGGTCGTCATGCTGCACCGCCTTTCCTGGCCCGCTCGGCCTTCTCTTCGATCTTGATTGAGTCGGCAAGACGAATGCGGAGGTTAAGAAGAGAGCTGACTTGACTGCCGAGCGTTTGCACCAGTAGGCCGACATCGTTAAGCGCTCGCTCGCTGACGTTGTGAATCTCTGTCAGTGACAGCAGTTCACCGATTGTCTGAATATGGCAGGCAAGGCCGATAAGCGCGGTCTCCGCTACCGCGTCAGCCTCGCACATGCCTTCCAGATTGGTGGCGAACATCCCTGCTTGCGTCTCTGCGTGATCCAATGCGCCAAGCTGGTAAATGGGTGTAACGGCGGTTTCGCCGCTACTGAACTGCAATTCGCCGTTGCGGGCGTAGAGGAAAGCGATAGGCATCATGCACCGCCTTTCTCGCTTCGTACGTCCTGAGTGATGGCGGCGACGATGGCATGCGAAGCGTTCGCAATCTCACTGGCAAGGCCCGCCAGTGTCGCGCGGTCATTCTCGCCAATCTCCAATTGAAAGCCGTTCGCCAGGTCAGAGAGCAGGCGGTTAAGCACATCGGCCTGTCCCGCCTTCGTCAGAGCGTAGAGGGGCAGCGCATCCGCAGGGATCGTGACGTGTGCGCCCTGCATGTCAGTATAGGAGGCATCGTTACGCATGGCCGGCCTCCCTGAAAATTTCTACAGAGGCGTCCACAGCGTCCTGCAAAGCGAAGTTTGCAGACCCGGCGAGATGCAGCAGTGCCGCCAGCAGGCCAGACATGGTGCGTTTGTCCAAGCAATCCGCATTCTCGCCCTGCGACTGGCGTTCTACCTCATTGGCGTGAAGGATCTTGGCGATAGCCTCGATGCCTTCGACTGCGAGCGCCGCACGGTTGAAATCGTCGCGCGCGGCATCCTGCGGGATGTCTTCCTTGGCAAAGCGCCCTCCATACTCAACCGCCAGCGCGGCGATGTGGGAAGCGGGATTGCCAGGAGAGGGCGGCATGCCGCTCTGTACCCTCGTTTGTTTTTTGGGAACTTCGGTGTTAACATTCGAATCGCACATTGGGATCTCCAATCGTAGGTGTGCAAATGCCCTCGCGGCGTCGAAGCTCTCACCCTTCGAAGTCGCGTCCTCCCGGTTAGCGCCGGGCCGCTTGGCAAAGCGAATTTTTCGGGGGCTTGGCCTGCACGCCGAGTCCCCGTTTTCATTTGTGCGTTTTGCTCTCGATAAAGCGCCTCCCTCCGGCCACGGCCGAATGCAATTGGTTTGATAGGGAAATTAGTGTGCCGCCGGGAGTTGCCGCTTTCGCTCCGCCAGGAGGATTGCGACTACTTCGGAGTTGACGCTACGGAGATTTGACGCGGCCGACGCTTCAAGCCACTGTTTCAAATCCGTAGGAAGACGCACCGGCATGGGCGGTATCTGTTTCGTTTTCGGCATATCTCCCTCGTTTGCGGGATTGATTCTAATAGACTCTATTAGATTCTCTTGCGCAGGTAGAGTCAAGTAGATTCTTTGCGCCGAGTCAAAAAGAGTCTTATCCTTTGGCGCTATGCCGTCCCCCAATCAAACCCCGCCGTACCCGCTTCGCATGCCTGACGAGTTGCGCACACAGCTTACTGAGCTGTCCAAGGCGAACGGTCGCAGCCTAAACGCGGAGATCGTCGCCATCCTGCAGGCGGCCGTCGATGGGCGTCCCGCGAGTTTCGACATGGAGCAGTTCGCGGAGGATTTGGCCGAACGCCTCTCCAAAAAGCTCAAGGCAAAGTAGCTCCGCGCTTCACGTCTTTAGCACGCTGCTAAAGCACACTAAGCCCAAATTCAAGGACAATTACGCCCGACTATTGGAGCGGGCTAGTGTTCGAAAAATTTGCGGCATTCCTTGCCAAGATGGCGGTCAAGTTCCGCTGGATATCGCGAGAGACCAAGAACGAATTTTCGCCGGAGGACTTACATCAGGATGCATGGGTTCTCGCTTATTCGATCGGGGAGGAGCGAGGGCGCCCAATAGACTTTGGCGATCCTGCTGACCAGGACTTGGTAATGGCAGCGTTATACGTGGAGAGCGTGAAGCGCGGGGATTGGAAGATGCGCCGCTCCACTCGGATCGAGCAAGAGCCAGAGCATGATGGCGGCGTAAAGCTCGCAGAGGTGCTTCCGGCTCGGGAGTCTTCTGACCCGCTCATTGCCTTGCTGGCGAGAGAAGCAGCAATGGGTGCGCAAGCGCTGCTTAATGCAAGCTACTCAGAAGCCGCCGCCTATGTAATCACTTATGACAATCTCGGTTTTGACCGCGATCGCGTTTGCCAGCATCTCGCCATTACTGTGGATGTTCTGCGGCGGCGAATAAATTCGGCCGGTGTAACGGTCCGCGAGCAAGATTCAATGTTCGACGGCATAGAGCGCATACCCGCTGACTTTCTGCCAGAGCAAGGCAAGGTATATGTGGCAAAGAAGGTAGATATCAGAGAAGCAGGGCAGTTGGCTTGGGAATTTGAGCCGGTGGCGGGATTAGACGAGCAGTGATGGTTCTGTCGGCACTCCGATGACTAGCACTTCTAATGGCAAATCGCTGCCGCTTACTGCTCTATCGGCAAGTTGCTGTAGCGTGCTTTCCAAAGTGGATTGAAACGCTTCCAGATTGGTGTTGGCCGTCACAGTAGAAAGTACAGTCCGCACCGTTGCGGCGGCAGCATTCCCGCTATAGCCAACGACCTCCGATGCCGTATCGATGGCAAGGGTGAAGTTTGACGCGGCCATGATCTTGTTACGTACCAGGGCACCGTCTAGTAGGCCTTGCGGCGTAGTGTTCGCCAAGGCCCCGGCCATGATGGACAAAGCTGCGTTGCCCTTTGTAAGGCCATGATGATCAATGGCATCTGCCCACCAAGTCAAACCCTCTGCGTCCGGTGCGCGGTTTAGTACGTTGCTATAGATGGCGGTCACGAAATCCCGAGTGGTCCCGGTGCCGTATAGGTCTTTCGACTCTTGGCTGGTGCCAAATGCATCAACAAGGTTTCGGATGCCTAAGTTGGTAGCGTAGGCAGAATTGATATCCTGTAGCGATGTGGAGGCGCCAAGGTTGCTTAGCGCAGTCTGAAAATTCGTCCACCCTCCAGAGTCCGCCGCTCGCCCAAAGTAAGCGACATATAAAGCTTGCACCGCATCGCTGAATTTGATGAACGCTGACGAGCCACTAAATGAGATCGTCTCGAAATTGCTAATAAGGTCGGTGCCCTCGAAACCGGTCTTGTCTTGGACTGTATAGCCATACGCGGAGCGCATGATGCGGTAGTTCGTACGTGCACTTGCATACAATGCAACGTCAAAGCCATGGCCGCCGTCCATTGTGTCATTCCCGCCGCTTCCTCCGATGTAGTTATCAAGGGACGAACCTTGCAATGTGTCTGCGTATAGAGAGCCGAGAACGCTTTCAATGTCGCCCATAAGCCAATGCAAATTTTTTGGCGTTCCCGAGGCTACTTCGTTGACTGGCATGGCCACGCCTACTCTTATGGGAACAAGCGTGGAGAGTCGGACCTCAGGCAGCTCGACCGCCCAGCCGACCGGGGACGAGGCCAAATTAATTACATCGTTCCCGCTAGCATCCCAAACCGTGTCATAAAAGCCTTGGTATGACAGTTGAATTACTGTGTCGCCAGCATTGGTTGTTTGGTTTGGGCCATACAGATATTGCAGGCTAAGTGCGTCAAGGAGCATTGGCGCTGCAGGGTCCCATTGGACCTGGTTTAGTGGCATGTCGTCTGAGTACGACATGATCGAGAACCAGTCCTTATCATACTCTGGGATGCCAATCGAGCTAAGTGACGGTCGCCCGTTACTTGTATCGAAGGTGTGTTTCAGGCCTAGTGCGTGACCAATCTCATGCAGAAACAGAAAATAACCTTCTGAACCTATGCCAAAACTAGGAAGGTAGGGCGCTGCGCTATTAAGGTTAACGACTATGTCTCCGGGGGCCCCCTGATAAACGGTGTTACCCAAGGCCCAAGGGTAGTAGCCAATGGCTAGCACCGCCGAGCTTTCAAAGTCGGAAGCCTTTGCACTAAGTGTGATGGTTATGTCGCTACCTGCTAGATAGGCAGCGGATGGAGTTGCGTAATAGCCGACGTACTGAAATTGAACATCTGCCAAATAGGAGACAGATTTAAAAATACTGTTCAGTTGAGTAGCGAAGTAGAAGGGGGCTCCCCATGCCTCCCCATTAAAGCCATTTGCCAGTGCCCAACGAATGGTCTTGCTGCTATCCAATATCCATTTGGTGCCGTGGATTGACGCATCAATTATTTTATCGCCTGTAAGTGGGGCGATCTGCGATGACGGGGTGGCCATGTTTGTTCCTTCATTATTGAGTAATTGAATCGTAAACAGCAATCTGCTCCATCTCATGAACATGGGATGTCATTAGGCAATGATTTGCGTTCCAATGGCGCAATGTACTAAGCGACAAAAGATTGGGCGAATCTAGTTTGCGCCCTTACTTCGCTTCATGGAGATGAAATGACCCTGCATGGATTTCTATTTTTGCTATTTACTTTTCTTCTAACCTCGGCTTGGGGATTGGCGATTTATATGCCCGTTTCTAAAGGGCGCATTGGAATATGGATGAGACAGCGCGCAAAAGATGAGCATACTCTTGCTCGCGCGACTGCATTGGCATTGGCGCTTATTGGCGTTGGGTTTGTCTTTAACGGCGGCACCATGATAAGAAACGAGATGTTGACGGCGCGAGCTCAGATGGCGCAGGAGCATGCCATGCTCATGAAGGACTATATGGATATTGACCAAGTAAAGGCGCTTCACTATGCCGCAATCTTTCACGATACTGGTGACAAATACTTGAACTCGCCGCAGTATAAGAATCGTGCCGAACAAATTCGGCGGTATGGCGCCACCAAAGCAGAATTTCAGCAAGCGGTGGATATTGACCGGATTAGCGCAGAGGCTTTTTTTGAAAGAGGGCAGTTCTGGATGGCGACTCTTACATTGTTCTTTAGTGTCTTCACCTTTGGGATTGCTGGGGGCCTCTATTCACGTAGTATGTGGGGGAAGATTGAAAAATTCTACCCGGCGTCGAGTTAGCTTGCTGTTGGCCAGACGATTTGCAGTTTCGTGTGCGAATGTGCACGAAGGCTTGAGGGCGAATTAGCTCAACAGCGACGGAGTAGAGCTAAATGCAAATGTCAGAAGGAAATCAGCCGTTCTCGAATGCGCAACTAAATGACTTATTCCGAACCGTCGGATTTATAGTGGTGCAATGGGGGCAAGCCGAGCAGTCACTCGACTTGGCGACATCACTTCTTTATCAAGTGCCAGGCGCAAAAGGGCTTTCACAACGGTTGCCTAAAATGCTTGATCCAAAGCTCGAATTTGTCCTCAAGTGTATAGAACGCATTCCTTCCTTGGGTTGCTTTAAAGGCCAAGGTGGGAAGTTGGTCGAAGACTTTCGCCGGCTTGCCCCGATGCGGCACGATATTGTGCATGGAGCAATTGCAAGTCTTGCCCCTGTGAACGGGGAGTTTTCCTTTGCAAAGCTGGATATCAAGGAGAACGTACACCATGTAAGGGAAGTCTCCCTGGATTTAAAGGCATTCCCCACATTGGCTGATGATTTGATCGCTTTAGGGAAAGATTCAATAAAGTTTTCTGTAGGACTCCATCAGTATCTAAGGCGCACTGGCAATTTGGCGGGCAATTCAAGCTAATAATTCTAGTTGTCGAATAACTTGAGCTGGTCAGGCGTTGAGATGACGACTATTTGAAGTAACAACTTTAAGCGTCGAGACAACGTGTGGTAGCGTACAAATTGTTCATATCCTGATGGGCGCAAAACAGATGATCGAACAGTCCCCCCTAGACACATATATCCGTGCGGTTCGAGAGCGGCAGGACAAGGCCGTGAGGGCACTTCAAGGACTAATTTATGAGTTCCCAGATGCGTCGAGCGATGATCGTAAAGCTCTTGCAAATCAGGTTATTGCGAGTTTAACGGCGCTACGTGCAATGTTCGCTGAGAGCGATGCTCCGCAAACTATCTTGCTCCTATTGCGAGAACTTGAGTGGTTTTTAAATGGGGCCAAACAAGCGGGGCATTTACTTGATGCAGTCGTTCCATTAAGGACGCAGCTTGAACGCCAAACTTGGGACCTTTCAAATGAGAAAGACATGGCATATGACTTTGATGCTGTGTTTAATCGGTATAGAAGTCAAAGTAAGCTCCCTGAATTGTTAGATCGAATCATTCAACTAATGGAGCAATTGCACAAGAGCGGCGAGATCGATAGCCTCACTTTGCTCCGGGCAATTGAGCGAGTAATCGCGACCCTTAAACAGGGAAGGAACGGCTCCTATTTTTCATTTCATGGAGCGTGGAGCTTCATGATCAGCTTCTTGAAGAATTACATTTGGGCCGAACTTGCGAAGCTGCCTGGTCTTGGCACGGCTATGGAAGCGCTGGAAAAGACAATATTGGAAGCGAATGAGGAGATGCAACATCTGCAGGAAAGCGTGAAGAACGAAATAGTTACCTCCCTTACGGCAGATCTTAAATCCTTGCCCAAAGGGGCTGCGGTTGAACTAGACTTCATAAGTTATACGAAAACAGGAAATCTTCATCCTGGGCTCCCTGCGCCAACAAAATTTCAAGGCGTTGCATAACCATATTCTGCATTTGGTCAGTTTTGAACAATGGATGACCAACACATCAGTTCTACATGAAGCGCGAGTTGTGGATGGTTGCTCGTGCCCTTCATGATCCATACCTGGTAGTAGGCCGGCCGCCCGACCCTCAGTACAGCGACGCGCCGAGCTACAATGCCTTTACTGCCAAGGCAAAGAGCTAGGCGGGTGCCGCTGTTTTTCCGCTGTTCTTGCAACGAAAGCCGGAGAGGGCGGGCTTTGATTTCTTTGATTAAATTCAAACGCGCCCGCTGATTTCCCGCTGTATCTGAGCAAAAAGCCGTGCCGGAAGGGGCATATGCATATGGCCCAAGCCGTTGAAAGTTAACAGGATTTGCCATTTAACTCCCCTCGTCATCCCGTCTGTTTTCCGTCTGTTCTCAGGCATGTAATGACCCACTGAAAACCTGCTCAGGTCATAATCTGGAAAGGAAGATGACATGAGTACGAAGATGGAAGACGAATTCAAGCGATGGACGGCCAAGCGCAAGGCAGCACTGGTCACCGACATCA
>Ga0196981_1000147_pt1 | contig 56655 bp, 43 predicted proteins | sample S3_2013CmetaG_FD_155462 | JGI IMG/M metagenome (GOLD analysis project Ga0196981, IMG submission 155462) | Soil microbial communities from Anza Borrego desert, Southern California, United States - S3_20-13C | ecosystem: Environmental > Terrestrial > Soil > Desert | place: USA: California... | reverse complement strand
CGGAGTACGCCGGCGTGGCGGACGCAGGACGAACGCGGGCCGCCGAAGGCACTACTCGTCGCCAATTTTTGGCTCCTTTTGGTGACTCGGAGGTCCCAAAAGGTTTTGCCAAAAATGGCGACGCAATTGGCCTGGCAGGCGGGCTGCTCCGGCAGGGGAAACCGCCGGTTTCGGCCGAACGTGTCGCCGGCTTGCGACGGATCGATCCCGGAGTATGGCCGGGTTGCTGCTTTGCTTCCGGCAACTTGTTAATATCTGCCAGCTTCGAGGGTTCGGTTACGGCGCTTGATGGCTTGTGCTCGATGCCCTTTATTCCCGATTTCCCCATTCACGACTGAAATAGATAAAAAGGTGCATTCATGTCCGACATCGAAATCGCTCAAAAGGCCAAAATGCTGCCGATCATCGGTCTGGCCCACGACCGGCTGGGCATCGCTTCCGAGCATCTCGACCCGTACGGCCACTACAAGGCCAAGCTGTCTCTGGATTATATCGACAGTCTCAAGGACCGGCCCAGCGGCAAGCTGATTCTGGTCACGGCCATCAGCCCGACGCCGGCGGGAGAGGGGAAGACCACCACGACCGTGGGGCTGGGCGATGCGCTGAACCGGATCGGCAAGAAAACCATGATCTGCCTCAGGGAGCCCGCCTTGGGGCCGTGCTTCGGCGTCAAGGGCGGAGCGGCCGGCGGCGGCTATGCCCAGGTCGTGCCGATGGAGGACATCAATCTCCATTTCACCGGAGATTTCCACGCGATCGGCGTCGCCCACAACCTGCTTTCGGCGATGATCGACAACCATATTCACCACGACAACCGGTTGAACCTCGATCCGCGCCAGATCAACTGGAAACGCGTCATGGACATGAACGACCGCGCCCTGCGCGACATCGTCGTCGGCCTGGGCGGAACGGCCAACGGTTTCCCGCGGGAAGACGGCTTCGACATCATCGCCGCTTCCGAGGTGATGGCCATCCTGTGCCTGTCCAGTTCGCTCAAAGAGCTGAAGGAGCGGCTCGGCAACATCCTGGTGGGTTACACCCGCTTCGACAACAAGCCGGTTTTCGCCCGCGATCTCAATGCTCATGGCGCCATGGCCGCGCTGCTGAAGGATGCGCTGCGGCCGAATCTGGTGCAGACCCTGGAAAACAACCCGGTATTCGTTCACGGAGGTCCCTTCGCGAATATCGCCCACGGCTGCAACTCGGTGGTCGCCACCAAGGCGGCCTTGAAGCTGGCCGATTACGTGGTGACCGAAGCGGGCTTCGGCGCCGACCTGGGCGCGGAGAAATTCATCGACATCAAGTGTCGCAAGGCCGGCCTCAAGCCCGACGGCGTGGTGCTGGTGGCGACCGTTCGGGCGCTCAAGTCGCATGGCGGCGTGCCGGTGAAGGAACTGCAAAAGGAGAATCTGGAAGCCCTCGAAGCCGGGTTCGTCAACCTGGAGCGCCATCTCGACAACGTGCAGCAGCGGTTCGGCCTGCCCTGCGTGGTCGCCATCAATCATTTCACCTCGGATACCGACGCCGAAATCGCGCTGCTCAAGCGCAAGGTCGAGGAGAAGGGCTCCAAGGTCATCGTCTGCCGGCACTGGGCGGAAGGCGGGAAGGGCGCGGAAGATCTGGCGCGGGAGATCGTCCGGATGGTCGATGCCGGCCAGACCGGTTTCAGTTTCCTTTACGACGATAACGCGCCGCTGTGGGACAAGATCAAAACCGTGGCCACGCGGTTGTACGGTGCGGCCGATATCGCCGCGGACGCCAAGGTCCGTCAGCAGCTTCAGCAACTGAGCGAAGCCTATAGCCATTTCCCGGTGTGCATCGCCAAAACGCAGTATTCGTTTTCGAACGATCCGAATCTCAAGGGGGCGCCGTCGGGTCACGTGCTCTCCATCCGCGAGGTGCGGCCCGCGCACGGGGCCGAATTCGTGGTGGCCGTCTGCGGCAGCATGATGACCATGCCGGGACTGCCCAAGGTGCCCGCTGCCGAAGCCATCGACGTCGACGATAATGGCCGGATCACTGGATTGTTCTAAGGGCCCGGGGAACGGCCCGCTCATATCCCCCCTCACGAGCGGGAGGCGAAAACCTCCCGCTCGGTTGCGAGCCTCCGCCGCGGACAAGACCGGGCTGCGTACGTACCGGCGGCGCATCGTGGGGCGAGTTAAGCGCTCCTACGTATAAACTTCCAAGAGCCCCCGCGCGTAAACTTTTTGCATCGTTCGGCGATTGCGTGATTGTTGAAACATACGGCGCGAAATCGGTCGATGCGGGCGGGTGTTCAGTGCGAACACGAAAAACCGAAGAGAGAGGGTGCCTTGAATACGATCGCCCAGACCCGAAAAATGTTTATCGTCGCCGGCGCGCGGCCCAATTTCATGAAAATCGCTCCGATCGTCAGGGAGCTTCAGCGGGGCTCGTATCCGTTCGAATACAGGATCGTCCACACCGGACAGCATTACGACAAGGAGATGAGCGACGTCTTTTTCGAGGAACTGGAGATACCGGCGCCGGATTATCATCTGGATGTCGGCAGCGGTTCCCACGCCGAGCAAACGGCGAAGGTGATGGTTCGTTTCGAGGAAATCTGCCTGAGGGACCGGCCCGACCTGGTGATGGTCGTGGGCGACGTGAACTCGACGCTGGCCTGCTCGATCGTGGCCAAGAAGCTGGGCGTCAAGGTGGCTCACGTGGAGGCGGGGCTGCGGAGCGGCGACATCACGATGCCGGAGGAAGTCAACCGCATCGTGACCGACTCGATATCCGATTACTTCTTCGTGACCGAAAAAAGCGGCGTGAGCCACCTGTTGGCCGAAGGCAAGCCGAAAGACGGCATCTTCTTCGTCGGCCACGTGATGATCGACAACCTGTTTCATCAGGTGGAAAAGCTGAAACGCCTGCCGCAGTCGGCATTCGAGACGACGCTTTTCAAGCAGAAGCATCCGTCGTACGGCGTGGTTACGCTGCATCGTCCTTCCAACGTGGATCGTCCGGAAACGCTGGCCGGCATCGTCGGGGCATTGACGGAAGTGAGCAAAGCGCTGCCGCTGATCTTTCCCGTCCATCCCCGCACCCAGGGGAACCTTGAAAAATTCGGCCTGACGATTCCCGATTCCATCGTCACGACAAAGCCCCTGTCCTACATGGAATTCCTGAACCTGTTCAAGGACGCCCGGATGGTGCTGACGGACAGCGGCGGCATTCAGGAAGAGACCACGGCGCTGGGCATCCCCTGCATCACCCTGCGCGAGAACACGGAGCGCCCGATTACGGTGGAGGAGGGCACGAACGTGATCGTGGGCGCCGATCCCGCCCGTATCGTGGCGGCGGCGCGGAAGGTGCTGAGCGGAGCCGGCGCGGATTGCAGGAAGCCGGAATTCTGGGACGGAAACGCGGCGGGAAGGATTTTGAAGGCGCTGACCGACGCCATGGGCGCCGGCCGGTAAGGACGGCGTTGCGGCCGGCGCTCGTATCCATCGACTTTATCCGGTCGAGGGACACGGGATTCGAATTGGCGATGTGCATCTAGGACGGGCTAAGACGGGATCGCCTTAGCCGCAAGCCAGAGAGGGACGCAGGATGCGCGGGAATTGGAAGCATCGGCAGGGACGCCGGAAAGTGGCTTTGATCACGGGCGTTACCGGACAGGACGGCGCCTATCTCGCCGAGTTCTTACTGAACAAGGGATACATCGTTCACGGCGTCAAGCGCCGCGCTTCCCTGTTCAACACCGACCGCATCGATCATCTTTACCAGGACCCCCACATCGAGGATCGCCGTTTCATTCTTCATTACGGCGACATGACCGACGCGGCCAACCTTATCCGCGTGATGCAGCAGGTCCGGCCGGACGAAGTTTACAATCTGGCGGCGCAAAGCCACGTCCAGGTTTCGTTCGAAACGCCCGAATACACGGCCGATGTTGATGCGCTCGGCTGCCTTCGTCTGCTGGAGGCGATCCGCATTCTCGGCTTGCAGGAAAAGACCAGGTTCTATCAGGCGTCGACCTCGGAGCTTTACGGCAAAGTCGCCGAAACCCCGCAAACGGAAACCACGCCGTTTTATCCCCGCTCGCCTTACGCCGTGGCCAAGCTCTACGCCTATTGGATCACGGTGAACTACCGCGAGGCGTACGGCATGTACGCCTGCAACGGCATCCTGTTCAACCACGAGTCGCCGCTCCGGGGCGAAACCTTCGTTTCCCGCAAGATCACTCGCGCGCTGACGCGAATCAAGCTCGGCTTGCAGGACAGGCTGTATCTCGGAAATCTCGACGCCAGGCGCGACTGGGGACACGCCAGGGATTACGTGGAGATGCAGTGGCTGATGCTGCAACAGGACGAGCCCGACGACTACGTCATCGCCACCGGCGCCCAATACACCGTAAGGCAGTTCGTCGAGATGGCCGCCGGGGAGCTGGGCATGGCCATCCGCTGGCAGGGCGAAGGCGCCGAGGAGCGGGGCATCGATCTCAGGACCGGCCGCCCCGTCGTGCAGATCGATCCGCGTTACTTCCGCCCCACCGAGGTTGACACGCTGCTCGGCGATCCCGCCAAGGCCAGGGAAAAGCTGGGCTGGGTGCCGAAGATTCCGTTCGAGCGGCTGGTCGCGGAGATGGTGCGCGAGGATCTCGGCGAGGCCGAGCGCGACGCTCTTTGCCAGCGGGAAGGCTACAGGACATTCGATCGCCATGAATAAATCGGCCCGGATTTTCGTCGCAGGCCATCGCGGGCTGGTCGGGTCCGCCGTGGTCCGGTGCCTGCAACGCCGCGGCTATCGCCGCATCGTCACCCGGACCCGCCAAGAGGCCGATCTGACCGTGAGGCCGGAAGTCGAGGCCGTGTTCGAAAGCGAGCGGCCGGACATCGTGATCGACGCGGCGGCGCGGGTTGGCGGCATTCACGCCAACAACGCCTGCCCGGCGGATTTCATACGCGACAATCTTCTGATCCAGACCCATCTGATCGACGGCGCCTGGCGTCACGGCGTGCGGAAATTCGTTTTTCTGGGCTCTTCCTGCATCTATCCCAAATACGCGCCGCAGCCCATAAAGGAAGACTGCCTGCTCAAGGGGTCTCTGGAGCCGACTAACGAACCGTACGCCGTGGCCAAGATCGCGGGCATCAAGATGTGCCAGGCCTATCGCCGGCAATACGGGTTCGACGCCATCGCGCCGATGCCGACCAATCTCTACGGGCCGGGAGACAACTTCGACCTGGAAAAGTCCCACGTGCTGCCGGCGCTCATCCGCAAGTTCCACGACGCGAAGGTGAACGGTTCCCGCTCGGTGACCGTCTGGGGAACCGGATCGCCGCGGCGCGAATTCCTGCATGTCGACGATCTGGCCGAGGCGGTCGTCTTCCTGATGGAGAGCTACTCGGATGAGCGGATTATCAATGTCGGCTCCGGCGAGGACATCGGCATCTCGGAATTGGCCGACCTGGTGAAGGAAATCGTCGGCTACCGGGGCGAGATTTCGTTCGATGCGGCCATGCCCGACGGAACGCCCAGGAAGCTGCTGGATGTCTCGCGGATCAGGTCGCTGGGATGGGCCCCGAAGATCGCTCTTCGCGACGGTCTTCGTTCGACCTATGGCTGGTTCTTGGAACATCGGGCGGATCATCCTAGAAACGGCAGTTGACCGCTGTACCAGAAAAGCCCTTTGAGTCTTGACGGTTATCGCTTTTATCCGCTTCACCTTCTGCCGTTTCTAGGATTATCGAACCTGATCGGCGCCCGGTCTGCAAAGGAGTGATGCAACGGTGATATCGAAAGGAGCGGGCCGGGAGTCCGGCGTTCGGGGAGAAGGCATGGCCTCGGTTCCGGTAGACCGGCGTCTCAGGCGCATCGGCCTGAGCGCTTTCTCGTCCTTGGGCGCGCGGGCCGTTACCGTGGCGATTTCCTTTGTGACGGTGCCGCTTTGCTTGTCCTACCTCGGGACCGATCTTTACGGCCTTTGGGCCACCATCACGTCTTTCGTCGCGATGCTCGTATTCGTCGACATGGGCATCGGCAACGGAGTGATGAACGGCGTCGCCTCCGCTTACGGCCGCGAGGATTACGCGGCCATCCGCCGTATCGTTGCCAACGGCTTGCTGGTTCTGTCCCTGGTCGCCCTGGCCGGCCTCGCCCTTTTCGGCGCGTGGTTTCCCTTCGTTTCGTGGATCGACGTGCTGGGACTCAAGGATTCCGCGCTGGAAAGCGTGGCCGCTCGGTCCATGGCCGTGCTGGCGGTGCTTTTCGCCTTGAATATTCCGGCCGGCGTGGTCCAGAGAGTGCAATTCGCGCTCCAGCAGGGCTATCTGAGCGGCATTTTTCAGGTTGTCGGATCGGTGTTGTCGCTCGGATTGATCGTTCTCGCCGTTGCCGGCGACTGGGGGCTGACCGGCCTGGTCGCGGCCTTTCTCGCGGCGCCCCTCATCGCGGCCTGGATCGGCGGACTCCTGATGCTCCGCAAGCAGGCGTATCTCAGGCCCCGCATTCCGGACATCGACCGCAAGGCGATGAAAGATCTGGCGGCGACCGGGATGCAGTTTTTCGCTCTCCAGGTCGCGGCGGCCGTCTGCTACGGAACCGACAACATCGTCATCGCGCATCTCGCCGGACACGACGCGGTTGCGGCTTACAGCGTTCATCTCAAGCTATTCTCGCCGATACAGATACTCGCCGGCGTGGCGCTTACCCCGTTGTGGCCTGCCTACAGCGAGGCTTTGGCTCGGGGCGACCTGGCCTGGGTGCGGCGTATTCTGGCGCGCAGCCTGTTTTTTCTGGCCTTCGGCGGCGCGGTCTGCGCGGCGGCGGTGCTGGCGCTTGCCGATCCGCTGATGCGGATATGGCTGGGAGGGCGAATCGCGGCGGATTTCGGCTTATCCGCGGCGCTGTGCGTGTGGGTGATCGTCGAGCTGACGGGGCGGGGCATCGCGATGTTCCTGAACGGCGCCAATATCCTGAAGGCCCAGCTCGCCATCGTCGCCGTGTTCGTGCCCTTGTGCATCGCGCTCAAGGTTCTGCTGGTGCGGGACTACGGCGCGGCCGGCGCTCCGATGGCGCTTGCCCTGTCCTATGCCGCGACCCACATTCCCGGCTACGGCCTGATTCTTAGGCGATGGTTCGCCGGCAACCGGACGGATGCCAGGCGGCTGGAGGCGGCGGAATGAAGATCGTGTTCGATTCCCAGATTTTCGGTTTGCAACGGGTGGGCGGCATTTCCCGCTATATCGTCGAGCTCGCGTCCGAACTGGCGACCTTGCAGAACGTCTTTCCCCGCATCGTCGCGCCGCTTCACAGCAATCAACTTCTCTGGAGGTCGTCCGCCCCCCGGTTCGATTGTTTTCTGAAGCGTTCCGTCATGCCGGCGGGGCTCCGGCAGCGGCTCGACCGCTCGATCTCCGAGTGCGCGATCCAGGCGCTGAGACCCGAGGTGCTGCACCGTTCTTATTATCTGACGAACAGGCGCCCGAAAGGGGTGAAGGCGCTGATCGTTACCGTGCACGACATGATCCATGAACTGTTCGCGGCGGCATATCCTCCGGAGGAACGCACCTCGGTGATGAAGCGGAAGGCGGTGCGCGCGGCGGACCATGTCATCTGCGTTTCGGAAAACACACGAAAGGATTTGTGCGGATTGTTCGACGTTCCGCCGGAGAAAGTGTCGGTCGTGTATCACGGCGTGAGGGCGTTCGACGGGAAGCCGGGCGATATCCCCATCGAGAGGCCGTTCCTGCTGTTTGTCGGACACCGCTGGGAATACAAGAATTTTTCAGGCCTGCTGAAGGCCGTGGCGTCGAATTCCCGGCTTCGCGGCGAATTCGCGATCGTCGCGTTTGGAGGCCGCGCGTTCGATCCCGACGAACGCCGTTCCATGAGGGAACTCGGTTTTGCCGACGGCGACGTTATCCGGACGACCGGCGGGGACGATGTGCTGCTGGGGCTGTACCGGCGTGCGGAGGCGTTCGTCTACCCGTCCCGTTACGAAGGTTTCGGATTGCCCTTGCTCGAGGCGATGGCCGCGGGTTGTCCGGTCGTCTCCAGCCATGCCGCTTGTCTGCCCGAAGTGGGCGGCGAAGCGGCCGAATACTTCGATCCGGTGCAACCCGACGACCTTGCGGGAGCGATCGAAAACGTCGTTTTTTCGCGCGAGCGCCGGGAGCGGCTAAGGCGGCTCGGATTCGAGCGGGCGTCGGAATTCACATGGCGGCGAACCGCCGAAAAAACGCTGGAGGTTTATAAAAGGTGCCTCGGCCATTGAACGGATGAAGCGGCAGGGACGATCTATGGAGTATGCGATACCCGTGGGAATCATGTTTACCTTCCTTTTCTTGCTGTTGAATCCGAGAAGCAAAATGCTTCTGGCATTCTTCGCGATGACCCTGTGCTTCGATCTGATTCCGAGAAAGATTTACGGAAGGGACCTCTGGGATATCGGGATCGTTCTGCTTTTCATCGCCTGGTTCCAGTTGATTTTAATGAAGCCGAACCGGCTCGACGTTCGATACCGGTATATTAAAGCGGTCAAGCTTTTCGTGGTTTGGATGGGTTTCTGTTTCCTATGGTCGGTGTTCGTTAACGGGTATCCGGTGGTGGAAACGATCCAGGCATCGCGACAAATGATTCTCGGATATCTGTCGCTCTTCGCGATGCTCAAGCTGTTTGCCGACGACGAGCGGGCATTGGGATATTTCCTGAAGTCGTTTTATGTCTTGACCTATGCGCTTCTTTTCGTGTGCACGGCTCAATATGCGCTGGGGCGCCCCCTGTTGTCGGGATTGATTACCGAATACGAGGGGGCCGTGAGGGCGCTTCCCGTGTTCCTGCCGATTTGCCTGCTGAATTTTTGGATCGTCGCGGCAAAAATGTTTTCCGGAAAACCGGTCGCCTATCATGAAATCGGGTATGCGGCGCTGGTCGTTTTTTTGGTATTGGTTACGTACACCCGGGGCATCTATTTCGCCGTGGCGGTGACGGCGCTCGTCATGCTGGCCACCCTGTTTCTCGAACGGCGCCTCAAAATCGAGCGTGCCGCGTCGGTCGCGGCGCTGTCGGTCATCTTCGGGGCATTGCTGTTCTCCGCCGGCCTGCTGGACCGAGTCGTACAGCGCGCGGCAAGCGGCGTCGGTCTCCTCATGGCCGCGAATGCGCCGCAAAAGAAAATCCACGACGATACGTTTTCCGGACGGCTGGCTTTGGCCGACGAGCGATTCGGCCTGGTGGCGGAACGGAATCCGGTCGTCGGTTTCGGATTCATCCACGAGAACAACGTGCTCGAAAGGCTAAAGATGAAGTTCAGGCACGGTTCGGTCGTGGGAACCGAAAAGTACCGAAGACAATATGCCTATACCGACCGCTACACGGTCGCGCTTCATTCGGCGGATATCGGATGGCCCAATATCGCCATCGATACCGGTTTCGTCGGATTGGCGCTATTCATGGCCTTCCTGCTCGGGTTTATCGGGCACTATTACAAGAACACCAAGATGGTCCGGGACGACATATACCCCCTCAGGCTGGGTTTTTTTCTCGAAGCCGTGACCTTGACCATGCTCATGTTTAACGGGAGCAGTTTCGTGAGCCTCGTTCAGATACCCCTATTCATGGTGGCGGGCTATACGATTTGCACGAAGCAGTTTTCCCGGATCGACGGACCTCGAACCGCCGGTGCCGCCGCATGAACGGATTTATCCCTCCAAAAATCAGTATCCTCACGCCTTCGTTCAATCAGGCGCGATATATCGAAGAGACGATCGAATCCGTGACACGGCAGGATTACGGCAACGTCGAGCATATCGTGATGGACGGCGGCTCCACGGACGGGACCGTCGGAATTCTCCGGAAACACCCCCATCTGATCTGGTTTTCGGAATCCGACAAGGGACAGGCCGACGCCTTGAACAAGGGCTTGAGACAGGCTAGCGGCGACATCGTCGGCTGGATCAATTCCGACGATTTCTACGCGCGGGACGTTTTCGCCTCGGTGGTCCGCTGTTTCGACGACCCTTCCGTGCAATGGGCGGTGGGCAATCTCACCTACGTTTTCGAGGAATCGAGCGACGCGATTCCGGGCCGAAGTCCGGCCGTCACCCCGGCGGCTTTGATCCAAAACCCGGATATCGTCAGGCAGCAGCCGGCCTTTTTCAGAAAAGCCTTGTTGGAAACCGTCGGGGCCTGGAATCCCGAGTTTCACATGGTCATGGATTACGACCTGTGGATACGGCTGGCCAAGGTTTCCGCGCCGAAAATGGTCGACGCGAATTGGGCCTATTTCAGATGCCACGCCGGGCAGAAATCGACCTACGTCAATCTCAAGCGCCAGCTGGACGAAATCGGGCGGGTGTTGGCGCGCGAGCGGGTTCCGGAGAGCGCGGTCCGAAGAATCCGGCGGAAGAAGCGATGGTACTGGACCAAGGGCTGGATCAAGAACGCTCTCATAGAAGCCGGCGCGCTGGACGAAAAGTATCGGGCGAGACCGCTTCGGGTCGATGCCGGGGGCGGGGAATGAAGATTGTCCATCTGATCTGGAGCCTGAATACCGGCGGTTCCGAAGCGATGCTGGTGGATATCGTCAATCGGCAGGCGCGGAGCGAGCGCGTCGCCGTCATTATCGGAAACGACGAGGTCGACCGGAATTTGATCGGCTCGATCGATGGAAACGTCGGGGTCGTTTCCATTGGCCGGCCGCCCGGCAGCCGAAATCCGTGGTACGGATTGAAGCTTCACGCCAGCCTGAAGCGGCTGAAACCCGACGTTCTCCATGCGCACCATCAAAGTTTCATCGGACTGATCCGGCATCTGAGCGTTCCCAAAGCCGTGACGATACACACGACGCGGATCGTCCTGTCGAATTCCGCCCGGAACTACGACCGCGTTTTTTGCATTTCGTCGGCGGTCAGGGAGGATTTGAATCGCCGCTATCCGTGGCTCGGCTGCACCATCGTGCATAACGGCATCGATTTTTCCGCCGTGGCGCAAAAGACGGCCTACGGGAGCGCCCGCTTCCGGATCGTGCAGGTCAGCCGGCTCGATTCGGACAGCAAAGGCCAGGATGTCCTGCTGCGGGCCTTGCAGCTCCTGATCCGGCGCTGCGGCGACATTCCGGCGAGCGTCGATTTCATCGGCGAGGGAAAGTCCCGAGACGGCTTGGCGGCCTTGGCCGAAGAACTGGGCGTAAGCGCCCGCTGCCGTTTTCTGGGAGCCTGCCCCAGGGCATACCTGTACGGCCATCTCCGGGATTACGATCTTTTGGTGCAGCCCTCGCGGTACGAGGGCTTCGGACTGGCCGTGGTCGAGGCCATGGCGGCGCGGCTGCCGGTCCTGGTGTCGGATGTCGAAGGTCCCATGGAAATCATAGACGGCGGCCGTTACGGATACTTCTTCAGGGCGGGCGATGCGGAGGACTGCGCCGATAAAATCCTCCGCGTCATGGAGCATTCCCGAAGCCGGGAAATGCCGTGGGAGATGAACCGGAACCGGAACTACGCCAGGGACAGATTCGATATCGAACTGACGGCCGGCCACTATTTGCGGGAATATCGGGATCTGGTGCGAAAGGGCTCTTCGGGACGGCGCGGCGGATTCCCGAGCGTTTTCTGATTCGGCGCAGCGTCCGCCGCCGGAAGCGTCCGAAAGAGGGCGTAGAGGCGAATCGAAAAGGCGTTCAGCGGCTGAACGGGCGAACGGCCGGAACTCTCGGCATGGGCACTCAAGGAGGAGGCATTCGACGTGTCGGCGATGTGGCGATTCGGTTTCTGGCTTGTGCTGCTGTTCGCGGACGGCAAGGTTGACGCGGCCGGAATCGGCGCGCTCAAGGATTTGCATCTCGAAACGGTATTGGTCGCGGGCGGGAGCGCGAAAGCCGCGATCGTCGCCCCGTCCGACGGACGTTACGACGCGAGCGTAAGAAGGGTCCGCGACAGGGTGCGGCGGCTGACCGGCGTCGAACTGCCCCTCTACCGCGGCGATGCCGCTCCCGCGGACATCCTCAAGACGCGCGACGTCATCGCGCTCGGCAACATGGCCACCAACGCCTTTATCGGCACGCTGTACCGGCAGTACTACGTCATCCTCGACTTGACCTATCCGGGCGCGGGCGGATACGTGGTCCGCAGCCTTCACAACCCCTACGGCACCGGCCACAACGTGATTTTTCTCGGGGGGTCCGACGACGCCGGGGTGGCCGACGCCGCCGAAGCGTTTTCGTCCGAACTGAACGGCAAGGGCAGGCTGGCGGTGGGCTGGCTCATGAAAATCAGGCTGGGAAAAGGCCTGAATCCGCCGGACATCAGCTCCGCGAATCCGAATTGGCGGGTTTTCAGCTGGCGGGACAGCTGGCGTCCGACCACGAGCGGCGCTTACAAGCCCTCCACGTTTTTCGGATGGAATCCCATCAGCATCGCCGGCATGTTGTACTACATGACGGGCAAGCCGGAATATCTCCGAACCTTCAAGGAAGCGGCGCTGCCGTCGCCCGGCCGAATTCCCGCCGTCAACCGCGCCGACGGCTCGTTTCCCGATCCCGGAAATCCGCTGGCCAGGGTCGATCATTACCGCGCCCATCTCGTCGAAGTGGTCTACGACCTGATCGAGGAAAGCCCCTTGTTGAGCGACGAGGAGCGTCTGCGCATCACCAACAAGCTGCTGGAGCACCAGCGCGACTACGATCCCGACAATACCTACTCGGTCCCCAACGGCGACCGCCATGCCCTGTGGCACATGCTCGGCATCTATACCGGCAGCCGCTACTTTGCGAGGTCCTATCCGAACCCCATTTGGGAACGGCGGCTCGATAACGTTCGGCGGGGGTTCGAGTCGTTCATCGGCAATCCGACCTGGGCGACGGCGGATACCCTGGAATGGGTCGCCACCTCGCTCGAACCGGTTTTCGAGTTTTTCACGCTGGACGGTTCGGAGCGCTTCGTTCGAAGCGGAACGGCGAGGACCTTCATGAGCGGTTTGGAAATACTCACGAGCGGCGAGAAGAGCGACTACGGCAGCAACGCTCTGCCCATCAGCCTGCTCCACAAGGCCGCCTACCTGCTCGACGACGGCCGCTATGTCTGGATGCTGCGGCAACTGGGCTTCGATTTCTCGGTGTTCCGCATCGGCCAATCCTATTGGCCGCCCGAAGGCATGAAAATCGCTCCGCCGCTCGATCTGGTCGGCCGTATCGGCGTTTACCCGCTGGCGGAAAGGGATTGGAAAAACGCCGCCACGGCGGTGCCGAAAGACCAGGCCTTTCAAGTTCTGTCGTACCGGTCCGGGCTCGGCGAAACCGACGACTACCTGCTTTTCGACGGCTTTTACGGCCAGGGGCGCCATGCCTACCAACTGAACACGCTGGCCATACTGCGCATGTTCGCCGGGCGAAAGATTCTGTCGGGTTACGGCAATGACTTGTCCGTCACCGTCGACGGAGAAATGGCGGCTTACGTTCCGAGGGTGGCCGCGCTCAAGGAGAAGCTGGCGGCTCACGGGGTGGCGTACATCCATGGCGAGGTGCCGGACATGGGCGCCTCGACGTGGAACCGGCACGTTGTTTATCGCGAAAACCGGGGCGCGATCGTCGTCGACGAGATTAAAGCCAAGCAGCCGGGTTCGTTCGACGTCACCCTTTCCTGGCAAACCGGGAGTCCTATCGAAGAGCGGGAGCCGGGCTCGAAACGACTGGTCACGGCCAACGGCACGGCTCTCACGAACGCCGAGGCCGGCCTGGAGAAAGCGACGGATACGCTGGCGCAGACGACCGTCGGCAGAACGTTGCAAGCGGGCGAGGCGTTGTCGCTGGCGACGCTGTTTCACCAGGCGGGACGGGCGGAAACGATTGGGGCGAGGGCGGGCGGCGGATACCTGATCGACGGCAAGGAGCCGGCGCTGGTCGGCACGGGGCGTGTTACCGGCCCGGAACTCGCGCTGCATGCCGAGTTTGCCTATATCGACCGGGAAACCGTCGTGCTTGACAGCGCCACCGAGCTTTCGGCGCAGGGAGTTCGGTTCTTCAAATCGCCGGTGCCGGTGAGCGTCCTGTGGCTGCTGCGGGATGGCCGAATTCGGCTCGTCTCGGGCCGGCCGACCGAGGTCGAGGTGCGCGGCGCCAGGAAAGCATCCGTATCGATTCCGGCCGGCGAGTCGGAGCACATTGTGGGCTCCCTGGCGCCCGACGCCGTTCGGAAACTCGACGGGCTGCTGGCCGGCCGCGAACGGCTGCTTTCGAAGCCCGCCACGGCCGGAAGGGAAGCCCCTCCGCCTTCGCCGGCATGGAAAGCCCGCTGGCAGGCGGTCGTTCCGGGATCTGTCAGGCATCTCGCCGAGCACTACGAAAAACCGGGAGAAGCATGGGCGGTCAGCCAGGCGGGCGACGGTTTCCGCCTGACGCGCCTTTCGGAGGAGGGTGAACGTCTCGTGGAGATCAAAAACCGGGGCGAGGCGCTGAGCGTCTTGACGCCGAAATCCGATGAGCAGGCCCGGCATTTCGCCGTCGTGCTGGGATTCAAGGACGACACCGTGCGCGCCTACGCCGAGAACGGCCGGGAACTGTGGTCGTTCAAGACGGAGATCGATCCGAGCTTCCGCATCGGCGACCGCTACGACGCGCCGTGGTTCACCAATCCGGGGCCGCCGGACAACAAGACCGGCGTCTATTCGCTTCTGGCCGGCGGCTTCCGGGGAAAGGGGGCCGGCGAATTGATCGTCGGCCGGCCGTCCACCGTCGAGTTCCGCGATCTTCGAGGAAAGCTCCTCAAACGGGTGCCGGTGAAATGGGGCGACGTCACGTCGCTGGCGGTGCTGCCTTCGGGATATCAAGGTTCCGGCGCCCTGGTGCTGGCCGGAAAAAACAAGGCGGGCAAAGCCACTCCTTCGGGCATCGACGGCGCTCACCGGCTTAAATCCGACGATCTTTTCTCGGAGATCCCGGCGGGATACACCGGCATGCACGCCTGGATGCAGAACGGCATCGGCGATATCGCCGTGGGCGACCTGGACGGCGACGGGCGCGACGAGGTGGCCTATACCGTAACCGGGGCGTTCAATGAGCTGCGCGTTTACCGGGGACAAACCGGCAAACCGCTCTGGATGAAGTATTTCGGTCCCGACAAGGCGGAGCGCTCGTCCATGCGTCTTCTGCCCATGACGGACATAGACGGCGACGGCCGGAACGATATCGTCGTGGGCGGCCCGACCGGCCGCGTCATCGCCTACGACCGCGCGGGCCGGGCGCTGTGGCAGCAATCGACCGGCAGCAGGATCAATGCGGTTGCCGCGAGCGGGGCCAGGCAAAGAGTGGCCGTCGGCTGCGCCGACGGCTCGGTTTATCTCTACAGCGGAACGGGCGCGTTGCTGAAGTCGGACAATTTGGGCTCCCCGGTGAATAGCGTCATCGTGGAAGACAACCGCGTCACGGCCGGCTCCGAAAAGGGCGTCGTTCGAAGATACGAGATCTAATCCATTTACAGGACGAAAAAGCATGGAAGCCAATTTTGCCGTCGGCATCGTCGTTCCGAACGATTTCATTCAGCGCCTGCCGTTCGGCGGGGCCAGCGGCTTTATTCAGAACATCGTCCGGCACATCGACCGCCCGGTCGTCATCTTCGGCTCCGGGGCGGAGGGAACCGCCTTGTGGCAGCCTCGGTCCATCGGCCGGAAAGCCGAATTCATCGCCACTTACCGCCTCAAGCTCCGGTCCCTTTATCCCCTGCGGCTTCGGGCTCTGCTCGGATACCTAAAAAACCGCCGGCGCATCCTGGCGAGCGGAATCGGCCTGCTCTACGTGCATTCCCCGGAATGCGCGCTGCCGTTTCTTTCCGGCCGTTCGAAAGTGCCGGTCGTGTTCCATCAGCACGGCTCGGGCAACCCGGTAACGACGGCCAAGTACGGCTGGGCGAGGAACGCCGTTGTGGCGGGGGTGTTCGACCGGATGCACCAGGCGATCTACCGGCGCGCCGACTGGGTGATCGCCATAGACCGGCTTTGCCTGGCGCAAGCGGTCGAGGGCGGAGCCGGCGCCAAGACCTCTCTCATCATGAATGCCGTGGATACCGAAACGTTCCGGCCCGACCCGGAGCACCGGGCGGACGCGCGGAAAGCGCTGGGAATCCGAAGCGGCGAAACGGCCGTCTTGTTCGCCGGCCGGCTCGAAGAGATCAAGCGCGTCGACTGCCTGATCGAGAGCCTGCTTCACCTTGACGGGCATTTGGAGGTCAGGCTCTTGATCGCGGGAGACGGAACGCTGCGGAACGACTTGGCGCGTTTGGCCCGAAACCTCGGAGTCGAGAGCCGGGTGAACTTTCTCGGCAAGATTTCCCACGACCGCCTGCCGGCTTATTACAACGCGGCGGACATCCTGGCGCTGCCTTCCAAGATGGAGGGCGTCCCGATGGCCGTCCTGGAGGCGCTGGCTTGCGGCACGCCCGTGGTGGCCTCGGCGGTCGGCGGCCTGCCCGATATCGTTCGAAACGGGATCAACGGCCGGCTGCTTCGCGACGTCACGCCTAACACCCTGGCCGACGGCCTACGGGAGGTGGCCGGGCAACCGGTTAGCCGAACGGCGGTCGCGGAAACCGTCGCCCGCTGGGGGGCGGAAAAGGTCGCCCGGGATCTTTCGGCGATCTTCCAAAAACTCGCCGGCCGGTGATCGCCCCATGTCGCCGAGAATTCTGGTTGTGGGTCAGCTTCCGCCTCCGGTTCACGGATCGAACGTCATGACCGAGCGCTGCATGGACGCGCTGAGGGCGAACGGCTTCGACGCGATGCTGGTCGAGAAGCCGTTTTCCCGCACACTCGAAGAGGTCGGAAAAATCTCTCCGAGGAAAGCCGCGCAGGTTCCGCCGCTGTGCCGCAAGCTGCTGAACGCGGCCGTCGACGCCCGTCCCGGCCTGTGCCTTTATTTCATCAGCGTCGGGCTGCCCGCGCTGCTCGTCGACAGCCTGCTCATCGCCCTGCTCCGGCAGCGGGGCATTCCCTATGTCCTCTACTTCCACGGCAGGGGCTACCGGGACTACCAGGCGGCGCGATACCGGCCGGTAGCCGGTATCGTCCGGCGAACGCTGGCCGGCGCCCTGGGCGGGCTGGTGCTGGGGGAGGGCCTCAAATCCGACGTCGGCCACCATATTCCGGAGGAGAGGCTTTACGTTCTGCCCAACGGCATTCCGGACATCCGGCCGGAAGTTTGCCGCCCACGGAACGGCGCTGCCGTAACAGTCGGGTTTCTGGGGAATCTCATCCCTTCTAAAGGACCGATGACGTTCCTCGAAATGGCCAAGCGGGTTGTCGAAAAGGATAAGGGCGTGCGCTTCGCCATGGCCGGCCGGCACGTGTCGGAGGCTTATCTCCGGGATCTCCGTGGTTTCGTGGCGCGGGAGGGCTTGGCCGGGTTCGTGGAACTGTCCGGACCGCGGTACGGAACCGCCAAGGACCGGTTCTTCCAGGAGGCCGACATCTTCGTTTTCCCGACGGCGTTCAGGAAGGAGACCTTCGCGCTGGTGAACGTGGAGGCGATGCAGTGGGGATTGCCGGTGATTTCGTCCCCGGTGGGCGCGATTCCCGAAGTGGTGAGGGACGGCGAGACCGGATTCATCGTCGATCCGGCGGATATCGACCTGCTCGCATGCAGGGTGCTGAAACTGGCGGGAGACCCGGAACTCCGGGGCCGCATGGGCCGGGCGGCCCGACAACGGTACGAGGACTGCTTTTCGCTGGAGGCCTATGGCCGCAACCTGAAGCAGGCCATGGACCGCTTCATCCGTCTTAATGCGGCGAGCGGGTGAGTGTTTGCGGCAAGGACGCAATTCATCGGGCTTTGCCGGTGCATCTAGAGCATTTTTCGTTTCCGCATGGTGGGTTAAATGCCCAAAAATGCCATGTTAAGGTGCCGCTGAACGCGGCAAGTGTTTTAGAGCGGGGAGCCGCCCCGCACGCGGGTTCCTTTCTTTTGCTTGGCCAAAAGAAAGGAACCAAAGAAAAGGCCACCCGGCGAGCGCCCTGATCCTGCGCGTTTCGCCCGGCACCGGGGGCGACCGAAGGCACCTCCGTGTGCCTCGGTCGCCGCACGCGCTCCCTCGCGTGCCCCTTGAGGCTGTTCCGGCGCCGGGCTCCAATGCTCGGGGCGCTCGAACGGGATTAAGCCGTGTAGCGCCCGCTGCCGCGGACGCCACACCGAATTAGAAAATGCTCTAAGCGGGCAGTTGCCGTTTCTAGGCTTATGGAAGCATCGGCGCACGATTCATCGAGGTGGATCGATGAGACGGCGCGAAAGATTTGGACAAACGGATTCGAGGGATTGAAACCAATGCTCTTTCTCGGCAACTGGCGCCAGGCGGTTTTAAAGATGGCGCAAGACACTGTTCCGACCTGGACGTCCTTGAAATTGATGGGTATCAACAAGGCCCCTGAAATCGTTTACGGCGCGGGATATGCCAGGCAAAAACGCGAGCTGATCGGGAATGCCGATGACTCCGGCGCGATCGAGGCAAGATTGCTCGGCCTGGTTAATTACGCCATCGCAAACGTCCCTTATTACGCCGATAAATACCGGAGGCCAATGCACTCTATAACGGAATTCAAGGAGGAATTCGGATTTATCGACAGAAACATCGTGATGTCGAATAGCGGCGCCTTTTGGTCGAGGCATCTGGACAAGCGTTTTTTCGATGAAGGAACAACCGGGGGCACGTCCGGAAAACCCCTAAGATTGTTTCTTCCGAAAAACCGGTTTCAGAAGGAATGGGCGATCTTGCATTCCGTATGGCGGAACGTCGGGTTTGATTTCGACGTCCGGGCGGTATTGCGTAACCACCGCTTCGCCCGGCATAAGGACTTTTTGGTTAATCCGATTAGCAAGGAAGTTATCTTTGACAGCTTCCGTGTTGACGCTAAATACGCGAAAGCGATATCGGAGGTGATGAATCGCCACGGAATAAGCTATCTGCATGCCTATCCGTCGGCGGCTTGTCACTTGTTGGGCGAGTGGTGCAAGGCGGGGATCGAAGCGCCGGCATTAAAGGCCGTTCTGGCGGGTTCCGAAACGGTTTTCGATTACCAGAGGGAGCTTGTCGAGGGAAGGCTCGGTATTAGGTTTTACACGTGGTACGGGCATAGCGAAAAGCTGGTTTTCGCGGGCTCGTGCAAGTATTCCAGCGACTACCACGTAGAGCCGTCCTATGGTTTTTTTGAATTGATCGACGACGATGGCCGTGCCGTAAAAACGGCCGGAAAGGTCGGGGAAATCGTGGGCACGACCATCGATAATTTCGGAATGCCTCTGATCCGGTATCGCACCGGCGATTTCGCGGAATATGCCGGCGACGGCTGTCATCTGTGCGGCCGAAAGGTTCCGGTTATCAGAAATATCGCCGGGAAATGGATCGGCGAGCGGATATTCAATGCCGATGGCAGCTTCGTGACGACGACCGCGCTAAACCTGCATAACGACCTGTATTCGGTGATTAACGGAATCCAGTATTACCAGCCAAGGAAAGGCGTGCTTTTCGTGAATATCATCAAAGGGGGCGGGTATGGCGCGGAGCATGAGAAGCGGCTGAAACAGCATTTTTGCGACCGATTGACCGATTGCGCCGTGGAGATCAACTACGTCGACAAGCTCGTTATACAGAAAAACGGAAAATTCCTTCAGGTTATCGACAGCCTGGATTAGCCGAATATCCGGATTGTCGATGCGGCGATACCGCTGAAAACGGCGTGGAAGGTGCTTAGGCGTAAGCAATGGACGATACCGGCGATAGAGAATTGCCAACGGATGGAAATGGGGCAAGGGAATGAAGCAACTGACGCAAAAACTCAAGGACGGGGCCATGGGCATCGTCGAAGTGCCGCCGCCGCGGCTCGCGCCGGGCATGGTGCTGGTCCGGAACCACTTTTCGCTGATCAGTCCGGGCACCGAGGGCCGCACGGTGAACGCCGCCCGCAAGAGTCTCATCGGCAAGGCCAGGGAACGGCCCCAGCAGGTGCGGCAGGTTCTGGAAACGCTCAAGCAGCAGGGGCCGGCCCAGACTTACCGGGCGGTCATGAAGAAGCTCGATGCCCTTTCGCCCCTGGGTTACAGCTGCGCCGGCGAAGTCATCGAGACCGGCGCGGGCGTTCGCGGTCTGGCCGCGGGCGACCTCGTCGCCTGCGCCGGCGCAGGCTATGCCAACCACGCGGAAATCGTTTCGGTTCCCGTCAATCTGTGCGTGAAGCTCCCGGCCGGAGCCGATCCGAGCCAGGCGGCCTACAACACGCTCGGGGCGATCGCCTTGCAAGGCATACGGCAAGCCGATCTCCGCCTCGGAGAGACCTGCGTCGTCATCGGCCTGGGGCTCCTCGGGCAACTTACCGCGCTGATGCTCAGGGCTTCCGGAATCAAGGTCGTGGGTCTGGACATCAATCCCCGAATCGCGGAGATCGCGGCAAAGCACGGCGCGGATCTGGCCTTCTCCAGCGATACGCCGGGGCTGGCGAAGATCGTCGAGGAGGCCACGGACGGCATCGGTGCCGATGCCGTCATTATCGCCGCCGCCACCCGGAGCCTGGGTCCGATCAATCTCGCAGGAGAGTTGCTCAGGAAGCGGGGAACCGTGGTCGTCGTCGGGGCCGTGCCGACCGGATTCGACCGGGAGCCGCACTTCTACCGTAAGGAACTCTCGCTCAGGATGTCCTGCTCCTACGGGCCCGGCCGCTACGATCCGATTTACGAAGACAAGGGCCTCGATTATCCGGCGGGCTACGTGAGGTGGACCGAGAACCGCAACATGAAAGCCTTCCAGGAGATGCTGCATTCGGGGCGCATCGACGTTTCCCATCTCACCACCCATCGGTTCAAGCTGAACGACGCGCCGGCGGCCTACGATCTGATCCTGAACCGCACCGAAGACTTTCTCGGCATCCTGCTGGAATACGACGCGGCGAGCGCCCGCCCCGAAAAGCGCGTCGAGATGGCGGGAGCGGCGCGGCGGAGCGATGGCGATTCCTGCGGCGTTTCCTTCATCGGCGCGGGCAGTTATGCGATGAGCCATCTCCTGCCGAACGTGGCGGATTGCGGCGGGATTTCCCTGATGGGGGTCGTGACGTCCACCGGGACCAGCTCTCGAACCGTGGCGGAGAAATACGGTTTCCGATTCTGCTCGGCGGACGAGCGGGACGTTCTCGACCACGAGGAAACCGACACCGTGTTCATCGCCACCCGTCACGATAGCCATGCCGGGCTCGTGCTCAAGGCGCTGGAAGAAGGCAAGCACGTGTTCGTGGAAAAGCCGCTCTGCCTGACGTTCGAGGAACGCGACACGATCGCGGCGGCCTACGAGCGATCGCAGAAGGGCCTGACGCAGCCCTTGCTGATGGTGGGATTCAACCGGCGCTACGCGCCCCTCGCGGTACGGCTGAAACAACAACTGGGCGCCGGGCCGATGTGCCTGATGTACCGCATCAACGCCGGACCGATCCCGGCGGATAGCTGGATCCAGGATGCGGAACTCGGCGGTGGCCGGATCGTCGGAGAAATCTGCCACTTCGTGGACCTGATGGTTTATCTGGCCGAATCCTTGCCGGAAACGGTCTATGCCGCCGTGATGGACGACCCGGCGAAAACGGAGGATACGCTCAGCATCGCGCTGTCGTTCGCCAACGGCTCGGTGGGCACGATTCTCTACTGCGCCAACGGGGCCAAGACCGTGGCCAAGGAGTATCTCGAGGTCTACCGCGCCGGAATCACCGGAATCCTGCGCGACTTCAAGGAACTGGAGATTCACGGGGCAAATAAGACCAAACGCGAGCGGCTGCTCAATCAGGACAAGGGCCAGAAGGACATGATCCGGCAGTTCATCGCCCGGACATTGGGAAGGGACGGCCGGGTGATCCCTTTCGGCGAGATTCTGGCCAGCACCGACACGACGTTTGCCGTGAAGGAGTCGCTGCGGACGCGGAACGCCATTCGTCTCGGCGAGAACAGCGTGGCCGCGCCGAGTGCGGAATCGGTCCGGCGGTTCCGCTCGGCGCACTAAAAGGAAGCGTGGACGACCGATGATCGCAACGGCTTACGACAAAGCCCGGTGGTACGTTAAGCGCCTCAGCGTCATGGGCGGCGCGGAACTCGGCCATCGCGTGGGAGAGTGGTGGCGTCTGAGGGCGATGGCTCGCGCTTATCGGCAAGGCATTCCCTTCACGTGTTCGCCGCGGCCGGACGAGATCGGTTTTTGCCGTTCCCGAAGCCGCGTGCTGCCGGATCTGAGCTGGGAATTCGAGCCCGGCGAAGCCGCTGCCGAAGCATTGCTCTCGGGACATTGGCCGGCGCTCGGGTTCGCCTGGCGCTGGCACGACGATTCCGCGTGGCATGTAGCGCCGGACACCGGCAAGGAGTGGCCTCGGATCTTTTTCGGCAAGATCGGCCATCGGGAGGGCAACCCCTGCGGCGATGCACGGGTGGTCTGGGAGCCCGCCCGCTTGCAGCAGCTCGTGAGCCTCGCTTTGCTGGCGGCACACGATGAGAACCTGGCTCCCAGGGCGGCGGCTTTGCTGGAGACGATCCTGGACTCCTGGGTGCGAGCCAATCCGCCCCTGACCGGGATTCATTACGTATCGGCGATGGAATGCGCGCTCCGCGTGATCGCCGCGTGCCATGCCCTGGACCTGGCAAGGGATCGCCTGATGGCGCCGGGGCAGACCTGGCGCAATCTCCTGGCGCTCGTTTCTTCCCACGCCCCACTCATCGCGCAAAGACCATCCCTTTATTCCTCCGCCGGCAATCACACCATCGCGGAAGGGGCGGGACTGGTCTATGTCGGAACCTTGTTCCCGGAACTCCCGCACGCCGTGCGATGGCGGGCGCAGGGGCTTCGAATCCTGCAACGGGAGGCCGCGCGCCAGGTGCTACCCGACGGGGGAGGAATCGAGCAGGCGTTCTGGTACCTGCTCTTCATCGTCGATTTGCTCGGGCTGGTGCAGGCGCTGCTCGTTCATCGCCGGCATCCGGTGCCGCGCGCCGTGTCCGAGGCCGTTTGCCGCGGCCGCCGCTTTCTGAACGCCATGGCGGACGGTCCCGACCGTTTGCCGCGGGTGGGCGATTGCGACGACGGCTATGCCCTGTCCCGTCATCTCCGCATCAGTTGGAACGAACCGGCGCCGGCACCGGGATCCGCGACCTTTCCGAATGCGGGCTACACGGTCGTCGCGGGGAGCGGCGACCGGCCGGTCCGGCTGATCTTCGATCACGGACCGCTCGGCATGCCGCCGGCGTGCGGACACGGCCATGCCGACGCGCTATCCATTCACCTGACCCTCGGCGGCCGGCCGTTGCTGATCGATCCCGGGACCTATGCCTACACCGGCGAACGGGCGTGGCGGCGATGGTTTCGGAGCACCGCCGCACACAACACCATACGAATCGACGGGCGAGACCAGGCGAGGCAGGAAACGTCTTTCCAGTGGTCGAAACCGTTTCGCGCCGATCTTGTGAAATCCGTCCGGGATAGCGACGGGAAGATCTGGCTGCTGGGTTATCACGACGGCTATCGCCGCTTGAACGTCATTCATTGGCGGGCGCTCGTGATCGAGGATACGGACAGGGTATTGATTTGGGATTATCTGGATGGGCAGGGAGAACACAGCGCCGAATTGAATTGGCATCTGGGCGCTCGTCCGGTCCGGTTCGGCGCCCTGTTCAAGATGGCGGCCGGCGGCGTGACTATGGGATTGGAAGTGCAGGGCGGTTCCATTGTCGAGCAATGGGGAGAAAGTCAGCCGATCGGCGGCTGGCAGTCGCGCCGTTATGGCGTCCTCGAACCGGCTGCCGGCATCAAGGCTAGTTACGCCGGTCTTTTTCCGCATGAATTCGTCAGTGTCCTTTCGCTAAGTGAGCGTCATGCCGAACCGCGGGAGGAATGGCGCGCGAGCATCGTCAGCCGGCTCAAGGAGTGGGTTGGCGAGCAGGAAAGGAATATAGGCCGTATTGCCGATCAATAACCTTGTCAATTTTTAAGGCTGTTGAATAACTATTGAAGCGGCAGGTATGAGCAAGGAATGGCCCAATGAAGATCGCTTATATTACCACCCATGATCCATCCGACATTTATGCGTGGTCAGGATCTGTATATTTCATCCGGAAGGCGCTCATCGCTTCCGGATTTCAAACCTGCGATATCGGAAATCTTCAAGTCGGGAATCGGGCGATTTTAACGTGCAAGTCGATGTTCTATGAGCTGATATTGTCCAAGACGTATCTACCGGATCGAGACCGGAGTACCTTGAAATACTTTGCGGCGCAGGTGGATCGGCAGCTTGAATCCAGCGATTCCGGCGTCGCTTTCAGTCCAGGAACCATTCCCATTGCCTGCACACGGACGAGAAAGCCCATCGTTTTTTGGACGGATGCCACATTTGCCGGAATGATCGGCTTTTATCCGGGATTCGGCAATCTTTGCAAGGAAACCTTAAATGCCGGAAACGAGATGGAGCAGTCCGCTTTGAGAAAATGCCGGCTTGCCATATACACTTCGGAATGGGCGGCGGAGACGGCATTAAATAATTACGATGTGGACCCGAGTAAAATCAAGATAGTGCCTTTTGGGGCCAATATCGAGCGAGAACCTTCGTTCGAAGATACATTGCAGTGCCTCGCGGCAAAAACTTTTGACCGGTGCAAGCTTCTGTTTATTGGAGTCGATTGGTATCGAAAAGGGGGAGACACGGCCCTCAAGGTCGCTGAAGCCCTGAATAAGTCGGGACTGGATACGGAACTTCACGTCGTCGGGTGTAAGCCGCCGAGGGAAGTTCCCGATTATGTGAAGGTTCATGGATTCGTTTCGAAAATGACCGGGGCGGGCCGGGCTACCCTCGATCGGCTTTATAAGACATGCCATTTCCTGCTTCTGCCGTCGAGAGCGGATTGTTACGGCGTCGTGTTCGCGGAGGCAAGTTCGTATGGGATGCCATCGATAGCCACAAATATTGGCGGGATACCGTCGGTGGTCAAGAGCGGCGTCAACGGCTGGCTATTGGATAGAGAAGCCGGTCCGGAAGAGTATGCTCGACAGATTATTAATGTGTTATTTCCCGTCGAAAACTATCGCGAACTGGCGATGTCCGCGTTTTACGAATATAGGCGCCGATTGAACTGGTCGGTTTCCGGAAAAGCCGTAGCCGATTTAATTAATAGCTGCTGCGCCTGATACGTAGTGCCACTCATCGTAGTCGGATGAATGCCATTTGCCGAAGCGATATGGTATGAGTAATTCCGAATGCCGGCTGATGGATGAAATGACTTGAACGAGGGCTTCCGCCGAGGAATGTACCGGATTCCCTTGATGCGTCGCTCGGGGGATTGGAGGGTCGGGTTCCGATGAATAGGGCGGTATCCCTATTAGGAATAGGTATAGGAAAGGATTCTATGAAAAACCAGAGAATCGATATATTCGGTGTGCCCGTGGATAGGGTCGATTTTCCTGAAGCGCTCGCGACGGTCGACGATATCCTGCAGGGCGACGTCGGCGGATTTATCGCGGCGGTCAATCCGGAAAAGGTCATGCGGGCCCGCGACGATGCGAGGCTCCTGCAAGCCTTAAATAGCGCGAGGCTGCTCATTCCGGACGGGATCGGCGTGGTCTGGGCCGCGCGGTGGCTGGGCCTCGGACGCATGGGCCAGGTTCCCGGCTCGGACCTGATGCCGGCGATTTGCGAAATGGCCGCCGCCCAGGGCAGAAGCATCTTTTTGTTCGGCGCAAGCCCCGAAGTGAACGGAAAAGTGGCCCGAATTCTTCCCGAGCGCTATCCGGGAATCCGCGTTGCCGGCCGTTGCCACGGCTATATCGCCGAGTCCGACATGCGGAAGCTCGTCGCCGATATCAACGCATCGCGGGCCGATATCCTTTTCGTAGCCCTGGGCAGCCCCCGGCAGGAATTCTGGATGGCGCAGCACATGCCCGATCTCCGGGTGAAAGTGTGCCAGGGGGTGGGCGGTACCTTCGACGTCATTGCCGGAAAGGTGCCGCGCGCGCCGGCGCTGTTCAGGCGCATGCATCTCGAATGGTTTTACCGGCTCGCGCGCGAGCCCCGCCGAATCGGGCGTCAGGCGGAATTACCCAAGTTCGCATGGCGGGTCGTGCGCGAAAAATGGGCCAACCGCTCGGGCGCCGCCTTAAATTAACGCGGCATTAAAGGGGTCTCCGATACCGGATAAAAAAGACCGGGAGGACGGATAGGAGGGATGCGTTATCAATTCCGCTCAGACAGGGACGTATTCATGGATCATAGTATCGTGAAGGGAATCCATCCAGCATTACTTTGGAGAATGTCGGGCCGGTTCTGGCTGAGCCTTGCCATACTCGGTATTTTGACCGGCACCGTCTTTTTCGATGCGTTGGCCTATACCGTCGATTCCTGGTTTAGAAAGGAAGAATATAGCCACGGCTTTCTCATTCCTTTCATCACGGTTTTTCTGATCTGGCAAAAAAAGAACGAGGCGGCAACCGCGAGGATTTCGAAATACTGGCCCGGTTTATGGGTTGTTTTTGCTGGATTATGTCTTTTCTTTCTCGGCGAGTTAAGCACGCTGTTCATCATCCAGCAGTATGCGTTTCTGATCGTTGTCTTCGGCCTGGTTTTGGCCGTTGCGGGAATCGAGATTTTCAGGCTTATCCGGATTCCGCTGTTCTTTTTGTTTTTCGCGATTCCGCTGCCCGATTTCATTTATCAGGGATTATCCTCGAAGTTGCAGCTCCTTTCTTCCCGGCTGGGAGTCGGCCTGATTCGGATGTGCAATATCAGCGTTTATCTCGAGGGAAACGTCATCGATCTGGGTGCTTACAAACTTCAGGTCGTGGAGGCGTGCAGCGGGCTGCGATACCTGTTTCCGCTCATGAGCCTGGCCTTTATCTGCGCTTTCTTTTTCAAGGCGCCGTTCTGGAAACGGGCGATCGTGTTTCTGTCGAGCATTCCCGTTACCGTTTTCATGAACAGCTTCCGCGTGGGCGTGATCGGGGTGCTGGTGGAATATTGGGGGCCGTCGATGGCCGAGGGCTTTCTGCACGACTTCGAGGGTTGGGCCGTTTTTATGACGTGTAGCGCCATTCTGATCGGCGAGATGTGGCTGCTGGCGCGGATCGGCAAGGACCCGCGTCCGCTGCGGGAAGTTTTCGGCATCGCGTTCCCGCCGCCCCTGCCGGCGGGCATGCCCCTTCGGGAGCGGAGATTGCCTCGGCAGTTCTGGGCGGCCGGGGCCATGCTGGCGATTGCCGCGGGCTTGTCGCTGTCTCTGGAGAAGCGGGGGGAACTGATTCCGCCGCGCGCGGCGTTCGCGGATTTTCCGTTGAACATGGATGCCTGGCAGGGGCGGCGGGAAATCATGGACCGGCAGTATGTCGACGTCCTGAAGTTCGACGATTACATCCTGGCCGATTTCAGCAAGGACGGCATGTCGCCGGTGAACTTTTATTCGGCCTATTACGCCTCGCAGCGCAAGGGCGAGTCGGTGCATTCGCCGCGTTCCTGCATACCGGGCGGCGGGTGGCGGATCAAGTCGCTGGAAACGGTGTCCGTGCCCGGCGTCCGGCTTTACGGAAGCGAGCTCCGGGTCAACCGGGTTCTGATCCAGAGAGGCGACGAGAGGCAACTGGTTTATTACTGGTTTCAACAGCGCGGCAGGAATATGACGAACGAATATCTCGTCAAATGGTATCTGTTTCGGGACGCACTGATGCTGAACCGAAGCGACGGGGCGCTGGTGCGCCTTACGACCCGCATTCCGACGGGCGAGGATCCGGCGAGGGCGGAAGGACGCCTCGCCGGTTTTCTCGCTTCGTTGATGCCGCGGCTGGATCGGTATATTCCGAATTAGGCCCGGTTTTCGGATAGGGGTTCGCATCGGCGCCGTCGCCCTTTGCCCGGTCCTCCCGGAAGGGGAGCCCGAAGCGCCGCGGCAAGTCGCCGTCGATGTCACTGCAAGGGATGCGTGGGGCCGCCTCAGTTTATGGTTTACTTCGTCGTCTTTCTCACCGCCTTGTTTGTCGCGATGGTCCTGGTCGCGGTATTCATGCGGCTAGCCCCCCGTTTGAGATTCGTCGACGTGCCGGACGGACGCAAGATTCACAGCGCCGTGATTCCGCGGATCGGCGGAATCGGGATGGTTCTCGGCGCGGTCGCATCCATTTTGGCCTGGGTCGATTTGAGCCCAAGCGCCGAAATGTTCCTTTTCGGCATCGGCGTGATTACCGTCTTCGGCTTGTGGGACGATCGCGTCGATCTCGATTATCGGATCAAATTCGCCGGACAGTTGTTGGCGATTTCGGTGGCGGTCTGGCTCGGCGGCGTGGCCGTCGAAAGGCTGCCCGGCCTCGAGAGCCGGGAAATTCCGTGGTTTGTCGCGTATCCGTTGACCGTTTTCTTTCTCCTCGGGACCACCAACGCCACCAATCTGTCGGATGGCCTCGACGGGCTGGCCGCCGGCCTGAGCCTTCTGAGCCTCGCCTGTATCGCATCCCTGGCCGATCTCGCGGAAGGCGACGAGCTGGTGTTCGCCTGCCTGGCCATCATCGGCGCGACGCTCGGCTTTCTCCGGTATAACACGCATCCGGCGATGGTCTTCATGGGCGACACCGGCAGCCAGTTCCTCGGCTTCAGCCTGGGCGTGCTGGTGCTGATGCTGACCGAGCAGGTGAATACGGCGCTGACGCCTGGACTCGCCTTGCCGATCGTGGGATTGCCCATCATCGACACCTTGATGGTCATGGGGCAGCGGGTGCTCGAAGGCCGATCCCCGTTCAAGCCCGACAAGAACCACTTCCACCACAAACTGCTGGCCCTGGGATTCGATCAGTACGAGGCGGTACTGATTATTTACGCCATACAGTCGCTGTTCGTGGCGTCCGCTTATCTGCTTCGTTACGAGTCGTACTGGCTGATAGCGACGTTCTACCTGGCTCTGGGCGCGGTGATCGTCCTGTTTTACCCGCTCGCCAGAGTGTTCGGCTGGCGGCTCCATGGCGGCGCGCATCCCCGCCGCGCTTCGCCGGTCACGGGTTTTCTCAAGTATGCGCGCGACCGGGCAAGGCTGGATCAAACCCCGAATCGGGTATTGAGCCTCTTGATTACCGGGTTTCTGATCATGGGGAGCGTCGCGGCCCGGGAACTGGCTCCCGACATCCGTTACTTCGTGGCGGCAAGCCTGGCGGCCTGGCTGACGTTTCGCTTGTTTCGGCTGCCGGCGGCCAGATGGGTCGAGCGGTTCGTGATCTATTCCTGCGTCATCCTGGTGATTTATTCGATCGAGCTTTCCGGCATCACCGACCGGCCCCCGTGGCAGGCCGGGCTGAAATACTTCTTCCCGTTCCTGGCGGCCGTCACCGCCGTGGGCGTGCGTTTCGCGGGACGCTACTACTTTTCGGTCACTCCATCCGATTTTCTGGTCGTGTTCATCCTGCTGGCGGCGGCCAACCTGCCGGTTTTCGGCGATGTGAACTACGCCAAGCTGGCAATCCAGTCGGCGGTGGTGCTTTACGGCGTCGAGTTCGTCCTGAGACGGCGAACGGCCGCCAGTCGGGCAATATCGCTTGGGGCCGTGACGGCTTTCGTGATCGTGGGCGTCAAGGCGCTTTAGGAGCGGGGAGGGGAGAGCGCAATGCCGTTAAGCTGAGCTTCGTAACGCTCAAGTCCTTTACGTACGGCATTGCGGAAAGCGTTGCCGTCAGCCGAACTTCGGCAGCAGCACGAGCAGCCAGACAAATCCGGCCAAGGCCAGGGACAGGAATACCGCCGCGGAACCGACGTCCTTCGCCCGGCCGGACAATTCGTGGTGCTCGAAGCTGATCCGGTCGACCACGATTTCGATGCCGGTGTTGAGCAGTTCCACGATCATGACGAGAAAAATGCTTCCCACCAGCAGCGCCTTTTCGAAACCGGTTTGCCCGAGCCAGAAGCCCAATGGACCGGTGACGGCGAGCAAAAAAACTTCCTGGCGGAATGCTTCCTCGCTCAGCCAAACGGCTTTGAAGCCTTTCATGGAATTGAAAAAAGCCGCACGGATACGGGCCCAGCCCGTGAGATTTTGACCTGCCATAAGTGAGTTGGAGATAAAGTTTCAGTGAGTGATTAAAGCGTTTTTTGTTTCGATAAAGCGGTAAAAGGCGCCGCTAACGCGGCGCAGTTTTTAAAGCGGGGCCGCCCCGCACGCGGGCTACTTTGCTTGCCCAAAGACAAATTTGTCGGGAACAAATTTGGACGCGCGGAACTTGCCCGAAGGGTTTGCGCCAGGACAGGCGCAAATCCAAAGGAACCAAAAGAAAGGGCATCCGGATGGCGCCTTGGTCCCCGCGCGTCACCGGCTTGAGCTAGGGGCGTCATAGGGGACAAAGAAAAAACGCTTTCCTGACGGTTTGTCAGTATTCAAATTCATGCATCGATCCGGCGAACCTGGTTCCAGATGTCGTCCACCCAGGATCTGTCGACCGTCAGATCGCCTTGCATCAGCCAGTCGACGACGGCCTGGGCGACATCGGGGTAGGCGACTTGCGTCGCCCGGCTCTGTTGGAGCCAGGCTTCGACGGTGGGTCCGTCCAGGCTTTGCATCACTTGTCCGAGCTGCAAGACCTCCAGGGCCAGCGCATTGGAGAGCTGCTCCATCTGACCGTGCAGCGGCTTGACCAGTAGCTTCTTGCCAAGGTGGAGCGCCTCGCTGGTCAATTCGAATCCGGAGTTGCAGATCACGCCGGCGGCATCGGCGAAGTCGTGCTGAAATCCCTTCCGGGAAAGCTGTTTGACGTGGACGTGCTCGGGCCGAGGATGGCGTTCGTCCGCCATGGCCGGGCTGTAGATGTGAAACTGGAAGTGGCGGAATGGTTTCAGCAACTGGACGACCTGATTGACGTCCTCGAAGGGAAGGTAAACGACGATCTTGTCCGGCTGGACCGTCGCCGGTTCGAGATCGGTTTCGATGATGGGCGGGAGTATGGGATGGCGGAAATGATGCCAGTGCACGCCCAGGCCCACCGTGACCGGCGCGAAATGCTTGAGCACCAGGTTTCCCATGACATCGGCTTTCGCCTTCGGGATATCGTAACCGAAGGCGTATTGATGGCCGATGCCGACCACCTTGATGTCCTGTAGCCGCGCCGCCCAGGCGGTGACCGGTTCGAAATCGCTGATGACGATATCGTACTGGCTCAGGTCCAGGGTTTTGACGTCGCGGACGAAGGCCGGAAGATCGTTGCGGAATGCGGTCTTGACGTACCGCACTTTGCCGGCTTTGGTCTCGAAGGTAAGGCCGGCGCGCCATTGGTAGTCGCCGAAGATGTCCATTTCGAAAAGCTTTTCCCAAGGGCGGCCGGTGAACAGGTAGGTGACCTCGGCTCCGGCTTGCCTGAGCTTGGGCGCGATGGCCCGAGCCCGCGTGATGTGACCGTTACCGGTGGCCTGAACCCCATAAAACACTTTCACGTCGATTGAATCTCCAAACTCAGAAGGGCCAAAAGAGTTCCCATCAGCGCGCCGATCAGCGTGTCGGTGGGAAAGTGGACGCCGAGCACCACCCGCGCCATGCCTACCGACACGGCCCAAGCCACGAGCACCGGCGTGAGGGCCGGGTGAAAGAAACTCAGCAGCGTGGCTACCAGAAATGCCGCGGAGGTATGGCCGGACGGGAAGCTGAAGCGGTCGGACGGGATGACGAAGCTCGGAATGTTCAGCGCGGCCTGAGGACGGTCGCGCCGGCACAAATTCTTGAGAATGAAATAGACCGGGCGCTCGATCGCAAAACCCATCAACAGGCAAGCCAGCAGAATCGATTCCGCCGGCTGCGCGGACCAGGCCAGAGCCAGGGCGAGGATCAGGTACAGGTGGCCGTCTCCGGTCTTTGAGATGTACCGCGCGCCCCGAACGAGCACTCGCTGGGATTTCCGTTGCGTTACCCAGAGAAACAGGTTGATGTCGTAGGTTTGAATCGTCTGCATGAACTTCATGGCACGCTACTCCCTATGGACTACTCGCCAACCTTATCCGTAACAGATGACAATCCGGTGACGGAACGATGAACGATCGATGACGGCGCTCGTCAGGAATACCGCTGCCACCAGGCCGTCGAACGCGGGCCGTTTTTCGGAATGGGCGCCAGATAGCTTTCGAAGAGAAGAGCGCAATCGCGCCAGGAGTAGCGGAGGGCATACCGGCGGCAGGCATCGGAATCGAGTTTCAGCGCTCCGGCGACGGCTTTTTTGAGATCCTCGTCCAGGCAGCCGACGCGCTCGCTCAGAATCACGTCTTTCGGCCCCTCTACCGGAAACGCCGCGACCGGAACGCCGGAAGCCAGGGCTTCCAGCATCACCAGGCCGAAGGTGTCGGTCCGGCTCGGAAAAACGAAGACGTCGGCGGCCGCGAGATACTGCGCCAATTCCTCGCCGTGCTTGTAGCCGACGAAGCGGACGTCCGGGTACTTTCGCTCGAGTTCCTCCCGTTGCGGTCCGTCGCCGACCACGTACTTGGCGCCGGGCAGATCCAGTTCGAGGAAGGCTTCGATGTTCTTTTCGATCGCCACCCGGCCGGCATAGAGCAGCACGGGGCGGGCATCCGGCAGAAAATTCTTGTCTCGCGGCCGGAACAAATCCGTGTCCACCCCCCGCGACCACAACACCGGGTTCTTGAAGCCCCGCGCCTCGAGCTCCGCCAGCAAGGTGGGCGTCGCGGTCATCAGCCGCTCGCTCCCGCGGTGAAACCAGCGCAGAAAGGCGTAGCCGGCAGCGAGCGGCAGGCCGGTGCGAAGATGGATATATTCGGCGAAGCGGGTATGAAACGAGCTGGTGTACGGCAGCCCGCGCCGTTTGCAATAGCGGCGCGCGGCCAGCCCGAGCGGGCCCTCCGTGGCGATATGAATGGCGTCCGGCTGAAATTCGTCCAGCCGGGCGCGGAGTTTCGGTCCGCAGCCCAGCGCCAGGCGGATTTCGGGATAGCTCGGACAGGGCCAGTTGCGAAACTGGTCCGGCGTGAAGGTTTCGACCGTGTGTCCGATGGCGCGAAGCTGCTCGCAGATGGTGCGAAGCGTGGTGACGACGCCGTTAATTTGTGGGCGCCAGGCGTCCGTGATCAGGGCGAGTTTCAAGCGCCGAGTCCTCCAGGAGTTGAGTGCTTTCTTCCAGCCAGCGGATGACGGAAAGCGCGCCGGCATGGCTTTCCGCCAGGGCCGTGCAGCTTTCCACCCAGTCGCCGCAGTTGCCGTACAGCGTGCCGTGCTCGGCGGTCCGGATCGTCGCATGATGAATATGGCCGCAAATCACGCCATCCAGCTTCTGCTCGCGGGCCTCATGGATCAGCGCCCGCTCGAAATCGAAGATGAAATTCACGGCGTTTTTCACCTTGTGCTTGATATAGGCCGACATCGACCAGTAGGGAAAGCCGAGAATGCGGCGGACCTGATTGAACCAGCGGTTGACCTCGATCAGGAAGTCGTAGGCGCCGCTGCCCAGAACGGCGAGCCAGCGGCTGGAGCAGACCACGCCGTCGAATTCGTCCCCGTGCAGCACCAGGAACCGGCGGCCGTCGGCCGTCTCGTGGACGGCGCGTGCGTGGATCTCGATGCCGTTGAACACGGTGCCGATATAGCCCCGGAAAATCTCGTCGTGATTGCCCGGAACGTAAATCACCCGAGTGCCCCGAGCCGCCATCGACATCACGGCGCGCACGATCTCGTTGTGCAGGCGCGGCCAGTAAAGGCCGTTTTTCAGTTTCCAGAAATCGATGATGTCGCCTACCAGATAGAGCCTTTCGCATTCGATGTGCCGCAGAAAATCGAGCAGGTATTCGTCCTTGCAGCCCCTCGTTCCGAGATGCACGTCGGAGATCCAGACGGTACGGTATTTCAGCTTCATGGATGGTCCTGGGTAGGATTGAAACTGGCGAAGACCTTAAATTTCCATTCTTAAAACGCCGTGACGGACCGGTTAAGAATTCATGACGGCCAATCCGTGGGACGAATGGTTCGTATCGAGCACGTCCGCGATTTGCCGGCGCGTGGCCTGGGCCAGCTCGTTACGCCCCGGTCCGGGAGAAACGGCGGGACAATAGTGCACATGGAGGTCGATCTGTCCGAGCTTGAGAATATCGAGGAGATGCGGCAGAAATTCGTCGTCGCCGACGAACGGAGCGCACCGCTTCGCTGCGCCCTCGTAACGCAGGGCCACCGCCTGTACGCGCGCTCCAGCCAATTGCGCCGGCTGGAACAGCTTGCCGTGGAAGCGCAGCACCCGGTCGCCGGAGGTCGTCGTGCCTTCCGGAAACAGCACGAGGCGCTTGCCCTGGCGCAACTGCCAGGCCATCCGCTCGGCAACGGCGGCGGTCTGAGCGGCATCGCCGCGCTGGACGAAAAGCGTGCCGGTTCGCTTCGCGAGGTACCCCATGACCGGCCAGTCCGCCACTTCCCTCTTGGCGACGAACACACACGGGCCTTGCGCTCCGAGAGCGATGATGTCCAGCCAGGAAATATGGTTGGCTACCACCAGCCGGGCATTCGCGTCCGGCCGGCCGCTGACGTTGAGGCGCAGATTGAGAATCCGGCAGACGGTCCGGTTCCAGCCCACCACGATGGCGTCGTTCAAAGCGGCGGACCGTTTGCCCAGCAGCAGTCTCAGGGCCGGCATGACCGTGCTTACGGCAACGACGCCCGCCACAAACATGGCGGCGATCGAAAGGGCCTTAAACCATTGCCGGCAGCGCTGCATGCGAATCCCCCTGCTTGGTGGCGATGAAGCGCTTCTCGTAGCGGGCCTGCATGCGGGAAAGATCCAGCAGAATGAAGACATCCATGACGTTGAAATCCTCGTCCCAGAAAGGCTCTCCCAAAACCCAGCAGCCCAGCCTCAGGTAAGCCTGAAGCAGGGGCGGAATGCCGCTTTCGTCCTGAATGCAGCGCTTGTGCGCCGGTACCGGAATCTTGGGCCTTACCAAGAGCTCCGACGGACCGAACTGGTGCGGCTCGATCTGGCGGTAGACCGCGTCGACCGCGAATCCGCTGGGGCCCGGCGGGATGCTGGCGCAGCCCATCAGGTAGTTGAAGCGGCCGTTGTAGACATATTCCGCCAGCCCGTTCCACAAGGTGCCGAGAACCACGCTGCCGCGGTGGGACGGATCGACGCAGGTGCGGCCGATTTCCAGAAAGCGTCCAGGCAACGCCAGGACCTCGTCGAGGTGAAATTCGCCCTCGGAATAGAACCGCCCGAGGCGGGCCGCCTGGATGTCGTCCAGCAGCCGGGTGCAGGCGACGATCTGTCCGGTCTGGGTGTCGCGTACCAGGAGATGGTCGCAGTAGTCGTCGATTTCGTCGTAATCGATGCCTTCGATCCGGGAGTGCAGGCGCGCGCCCATCTCTTCGGCGAACACGTGGTAGCGCAGCGCCTGAGTGGCGCGGACGGTCGCCGGATCGCGAGCGACTTCGGCAGCGTAACGGCGAGGACGGGACGAGAGAGAAATGGCGTCTTGTACTGACATATAAGCCTTCCGTCTGTGCTTCGATGCCAGGGCACTTTACGGAGGCGGTATGACGCAAATATTGCGATTGGGTGACGAATTGGTTACAGGGGGCGAAATCCGCGTTCAAAACAACCCGCCGCGTCAGCGGTACCTTAAAGGTACCACCATTCCAACCCCTGCCGCCGCAACCGCTCGCTCCCGGTTTCGTCAAGCTCGGTCCAGGGCTCCGGCGAGCGCACGGCGCGATAGAACAGATCGAACAGCAACAGATGACGCCTCAGGGTCCGGCGCACGCGATGGGGGAGGCGAGGATTGAAGACGCCGAGGGCCGAGAACGCCTGCAACCAGTTCTTTTTCACCCAGAGCCACGAACCCAGTTCCAGCGTAAAGGGTATGTAGCGGCCGTCGGGCCGAACGGTTCGGTATTCGTCGTAGAGATAATCCCACAAGTCCCCGTGGGCGAGGTACTGGCGGGATTGCGGCTCGATGCAATAGACGTGGTTGGGATGGGTCTTGTCGAGCAGGTGTTTCAAGGCGACGGCTTCCGCGAGGGCCGGAAACGGTTTCCGGGTTTTCGCGAAAGGAAACCACAGCCGGTCGACCTTGCCGTAGCCGGAGTGCACGTCGATGCTGAGCGCGGTTTGAGCGGGAAAAATCTCCCGGCGCACCCAGTCGCACAGGGTTTGCGCCTCGGTTTCCAGGGGCGCGTTTTCCTCTCCTTGATACCAGGGCAATCGGGGAGAAATGCGGTGGCCGGCGAACACCTGCCAGCGGGGCAATTCTTCCGCCCGAACCGGCGCGTTTCGCATGAGATCGACCCGGTTGCCGTTGGATCGCCGCTTGAGATACATGCCTACCGGGTTGACCAGCGGCATCATCAACAGGCGGGTGGTGGAAAGCATGTCGCGGGTCACGCGATCCCAGCGCGCCATTTCCACCAGGGTGCGGAGGTAGGAGGTCACCACTTGGGTGCCGATGCGTTCGAGCCCGTGAACTCCGCCAAACAACGCCAGCGCCGGCAGGGCGGGATCGGGCGGACCGAACCGGAAGGCCAGCAGCGGAAACGATTCGGTATCGTGCCGCAGCTCCGCCAAAACCTCGACCCGCGCCCACTCCCAACCCGCCTTCTCCACGTGCTCGGCGAGAATCAGAAGCTCCCGAAGCTCGGGAAGCGCGCGCATCACCGAACGGGTGAGCGATCCCTCGAAAGACGTCGGTTCACTGGCGGAGAAATCGGTCATGGGCGTATTCGAAGAGCGCGATTCGTACAGCTTAGGGCATTTTCGATTCGGTTTTACGATATAGGGGCGAATTTATTCGCCCTTAGCGCTCTTGAAAGGCGAATGAATTCGCCCCTATCGATTGAAAACAGATCTAAGCACCCCGCTCTCCCGTGAAGTGAAAGTCGAGGTTCTGCTTCAGCCGCTTGGGCAGAACCGGCAAGGACGAGCGCGGGATCAGGAAGGTCGAGAGGGTAAACAAATCCTTGAAGATCCGCTTCTTGTCCACCGTTTCCCGGAGATAGTCGTGTCCGCTGCTTCCGCCGGTGCCGATCTTGCCGCCCAGCATGCGTTGCGCCATCAAGGCGTGGCGGCTGCGCCATGCCGTGAATTGTTCGTCGATATCCATCAAGTGGCTGAGCAGGCGGAACGGCAGGTGCAGAATCGGCTCGTCGCGGTAAAGCTGGATAAAGAGCGCCGAGAGCACCGCGGTTTGGCGAAGATGAAACAGGCCTTGTTCCCTCAGGTGCTCGAATCCCCGCGGGTCGAGCAGGGATTCGAATTTCCGCCGGGTATTGTCCAGCTCGGCGAGCTGCGCGCTGCGCTCGGAATCCGAGAATAAAGGATTTTTCCCGATCGAGCGGCGATCCTTCGCCAGCATGGCCGCGACGGCCCGGCGGTAGCTTTCCCAGAAATCGTAGCCGTCGAGCTTGAGGAAGGGCATGCGCGCCAACCACTCGTCCACCCGTTCGAAAAGGCTTGGCTCCCGGGCGATTTCCCGAAGGTAGGCAGCGTCTTCGGGTTTGAGCCGGCCGGTGACCGGCTGCGGCACGTGAACGCCCAACCCCAAGCGCAACTCGATCTCGCGGAATTGCACGCTCTGAAACCCGGAAGCCGGAATCAGGTCATCGCGAAAATCCAGGAAGTCCAGCGGCGTGATGGTCTCCAGGACATCGATTTGCTGAATCAAGACCTTTTGTATGGCGATGATGCGTTCAAGACGGGCGACGATGACGCCCATGTCGTGTTCGTCCAAGGGCGTGACGGCAAATTCGGCGAGCACCGACTTGAGTTCGTGCAGGATTTGCTTGAACCAGATCTCGTAAGCCTGGTGCGTGATGATGAACAGCATCTCGTCGTGGGCTTCCCGGCCATGACGGCGGCTCTCGGGCGCCTGCGCGTTCAAGAGGCGGTCGAGTTGCAAATAATCGGCGTAATACATTTCGTTCACAGCGCCCTCGTTCATCGGATGTTCTCCTCCTGGCTGATCTTGGCAAAGGATGTTCGCCCTACGACCGATCCGGCTCCGGGCGGCGGTGCTCGGGCGCGCCATGGCCGGAACGCAGCGGCTCGAAGCGGGCGAAAAGCCTCAGCTCGCAAGCTCCGGCAGATTCCTGAAGAGTTCCAGCGCCTCGGGGTTGGCGAGCGCGTCGCGGTTCTTCACCGGGCGTCCGTGAACGATCTCGCGTACGGCGAGTTCCACGATCTTGCCCGAGAGCGTGCGGGGAATATCCGCGACCTGCACGATCTTGGCCGGAACATGGCGCGGGCTCGCGTTTTCGCGGATTTGCCGCCGGATTTTTGCCGTCAGCGTTTCGTCCAGCGTCAGCCCTTCGCGGAGGCGCACGAACAGCACGATGCGGACGTCGTTGTCCCAATCCTGGCCGACGACAAGGCTTTCGACGATCTCGTCGAGCCGTTCGACCTGCCGATAGATTTCGGCGGTGCCGATGCGCACGCCGCCGGGATTGAGCACCGCGTCGGAGCGGCCGTGGATGACGATGCCGCCGTGCGGCGTGATCTCGGCCCAGTCGCCGTGCCGCCAAACGCCGGGGTACATGGAAAAATACGCCGCGCGGTATTGGCTTCCGTCCGGGTCGTTCCAGAACCCGAGCGGCATCGAAGGGAAGGGCCTGGTGCAAACGAGTTCGCCTTTCGTACCGACGATCGGCTGGCCGTTTTCGTCGAAGACCTCGACCGCCATGCCGAGAACCTTGGCCTGGATTTCCCCTCGCCGGACCGGCCCCATCGGATTGCCGCCCACGAAGCAGCCGATCAGATCGGCCCCGCCCGAGATCGAGGACAGGCACACGTCGGATTTCAGTTTCTCGTAGACATAATCGAAGCGGCTCGGCGCCAAGGGCGAACCGGTCGAAAGAACGGTTCTCAGCGATGCCAGCCGGTGCGTCCGCTTCGGTTCCAGTCCGGCCTTGACCAGAGCATCGATGTATTTGGCCGACGTGCCGAAATGGGTCATGCCCTCGGCATCGGCAAAATCGAACAGGACGTTGCCCGAAGGATAGAAGGGCGAACCGTCGTAAAGGAGCAGGGTGGCTCCGGAGGCGAGGGCGGATGCCAGCCAGTTCCACATCATCCAGCCGCAGGTGGTGAAATAGAACACCCGGTCGTTCGGCATCACGTCGCATTGCAGCCGATGTTCTTCCAGGTGCTTGAGCAACGTGCCGCCGGCGCCGTGCACGAGGCATTTCGGGACGCCGGTGGTGCCGGAGGAATAAAGGATATAGAGCGGCGAGTCGAACGGCAGGCGAAGGAAGGGAATCTCTCGGGGGCGGTGGGGCGCGAGATAATCCTCGAAGCGGACCGCCCGCCCGCCCAGCGCATCGAGCTCGGGCGGCTCGGAAATGTAGGGAACGACCACGATGCGTTCGAGCGGCGGCAGCTCGGCCACGATCGTACGGAGCCTGTCGAGGGAGGAATGCGCCTTGCCGTTGTAGAAGCACCCGTCGGCGGCGATCAGTACCTTCGGACCCACTTGACCGAAGCGGTCCAACACGCCCTGCACGCCGAAATCGGGCGAGCAGGAGGTGAAGACCGCTCCGACCGAGGCGGCGGCGAGCATGGCGATCACGGTTTCGGGCAGGTTCGGCATGATGGCGGCGACCCGGTCGCCCGGAGCGACGCCGTCGGCTTCGAGCGCCTGCGCCAGGCGGCTGACCCGCTCGTAAAGCTCGCGCCAGCTCAGCCGCCGGCGGACTTGGGTCTCGCCCCAGAAAACGATGGCGTCTCCATCGTCCCGGCGTTTCAGCAAATTCTCGGCGAAATTCAGCCGCGCCTCGGGAAAGAACCGCGCGCCGGGCATCTTGCCGGCGTCGATCAAAACGCGATCGCCGCGGGTTTCCGCGACGACGCCCGCGTAGTCCCACAGGCTCAGCCAGAATGTCTCCATGTCCTCCACCGAGAACCGGTGAAGCGCGGCGTAATCCGGCAAATCGATCCTCCAGCGGTCCCGCAGCAGGTGCATGAAGCGGTAAAGAGGAGTGCTTTCGATGCGCGAGCGGGTGGGTTGCCAGAGCAGTGGGTTCAAGGTGGTTCTCCCGATTCTTTACGTTCCCAGGATTGGGGGCCGGAATGTCGGAAACGGTCATTATTTATCGCGAGAAAACCCCCGGCTCTGCCTAGGGACTCTCAAAGTTTGACATTTCCGGGGTTGACATGAGTCCCGGTTTCGCTGGGCCGTCATTCCGGTAGGAAAGGGTCGCGATTAAAGGCCCGTTTGCGATTGGGACTGCCGGAATCCAGTTCACAGTGATGTGATAGGCCGAAGCCATCCATGGCCCCTGGATCCCGGCAATCCCTGCCGGGGTGACGACATGGCTTTTGTCCGACGGCGGTCAGGCCCCTTGGAGGGGCCAGCTATCGAAAGCCACCGGCTTTGCCGGTGGATCGTTACTTATGCCGTTTTCGCCAACGCCCGCCGCTGCTCGTCCAGGCCATCCCAGAAAACCGCCACGCCGTCGAGCATCTCGTTGCCATAGCGGATGAAGTCGTCCTCGTCGATGGCGCGGGTGAAATAGAGTTCCTCCAGCTCTTCCTGGGTATGCTGGGCGTGCTGGGCTTCGAGGCGGTCGTGCCAGGTGAAGAAAGCCAGCGGCAAGTTCGAGCCGGTGCGCGCGTTATAGCGGATCAATCCATCGATCAGTTCCCGCCAGAAACCGGCCGCCGCCCAGTTTTCCACGGCATAGCTCGCCGCCTGGGCGATGGCGTAGTTCTCGTTGCCGTAAAGCCGGATCAGTTCGTCGCAAAAGTGGAGAGTGGCGGGGGTGCCGTGCCGGCGGCCGCCGAGATCCTTAAACCCGAGGCCGAGTTCCCCGGCGATTCGCAGCAGCCACTCGAAATGGGCCGCACGGAAATGAAATGTGCCGCCTTCCACCGTACCCTCGGTGGAGACCAGTTCGGGATCGGCGTCATGGCCGGGATCGGCGGCGGAGCGTTTCCGGCCGGCATTGAAGACGACGCCGATTTCGTTGGCGAGAATTTCCTTGGAAGCCCGCATGCCTTCCAGGGAATCGGCATTGATCGTCTTCTGAAGCTGGGCCACCAGGAACTGGTTCGAGAACACCGAGAACTGGACGATGAACGCCCGGACCTGCTCGAAATTCTGCTCGCCCTGCCGGAACCAGGCGGTGTAGCGGTTGTCGGTGATGATCCGGTGCTTCAGCAATTCGGTGTCGATGCGCCGCTGAAAGGCGAGAAAGCGTTGCGCCTTGTCGACCGAGTAGCCGGTCCGGTTGGCCGTGAGCGCTTCGAGCGTCGGGACGGTCAGTCCCGAGAGACGATGTTCCTCGGCATAGCGCTCCAGCTTGGAATTGGCGACGGCCATCGTAAGACCTCCTCATAACGCAAGAAGGAAAGCTACTTCTTTGACCCGCGAACGCGTTCCGAATTTCTCCAGCCACGGGCCGCTGCGCCAATCCGGAAAATGCTCTACTCGGCATCCGCCTGCTGCTCCGGCGCCGCATCTCGGAATGCCGGGAGCGCGAGGCAGCTTTCGTCGATCGCTCGAATTTTGGGAAAGCCGCTCAAATCGCAGCCGAAGCGGCGGGCGTTGAACACCTGCGGCACCAGGCAGATATCGGCGAGGGTCGGCGCATCGCCGAAACAGAACGAGCCGCCGGCTCCGTGACGGATCAGCTGTTCCTCGAAGGCTTCAAACCCTTCCTCGATCCAGTGGCGGACCCAGGCGGTCCGGGCCGGCTCGTCCTGGTCCAGCACGTCCGCGAGATGACGGATGACTCGGAGATTGTTCAGAGGATGAATGTCGCAGGCGATGATTTGGGCGAGTGCGCGGACAAACGCCCGCTCGTCGCGGCGCCGCGGCAGCAGCGGCGGCTCGGGATAGGTGTCGTTCAGATACTCGATGATCGCCAGGGACTGGGTGAATACCGATCCTCTGTCCATCAGCGTGGGTACCAGTCCCTGCGGGTTGATGTCGCGGTATTCGGGCTGGCGCTGTTCTCCTTTCGCGAGATGGACGAAGCGGGACCGGTAGGACAGCCGCTTGAGATTCAAGGCGATGCGGACACGGTAGGCGGCCGAGCTCCGGAAGTAGGTGTACAGTTCCAGGCCCATCACGCCTGTACGTCCTGCTCGATGGCCCCGAAGACGGAACGCCCGTTCCGGTCGAGCATTTCGATCCGTACCGTTTCGCCGCGGCGGAGATAAGGCGTCCGGGCTTCGCCGGATTCGATCTGTTCGAGGACGCGCTTTTCGACGATGCAGGAATAGCCCCGGCTCGCGTCCGCATTGCTGACGGTGCCCGAACCGACGACGGTGCCGGCGGGGAGGGGACGGGTCCTGGCGGCGTGGGCGATCAGCGCGGGAAAGTCGAACTGCATGCCTTCGCCGGCGTCGGGCCTGCCGACCAGGGCGCCGTTCCGGTAAGTCAGCAGCGGGAGGTGGACTTTGCCGCCGTCCCAGGCGTCTCCCAGCTCGTCCGGCGTCACGGCGGCGGGGGAGAAGGCCGGTCCCGGTTTGCCGTGCAGGAACCCGAAGCCCTTGGCGAGTTCCTGGGGGATCAGGCTGCGCAGCGAAATGTCGTTGACCAGCATCAGCAGCCTGATGTGCGTGGCCGCTTCTTCGGCCGTCACGCCCATGGGCACGTCGTCGGTAACCGCCGCGACTTCCGCTTCGAAGTCCAGCCCCCAGCCTTCGTCGGCGAGGCGGATCGGGTCTCGTGGCCCCAGGAACGCCGCCGACCCTCCCTGGTACATCAGGGGATCGGTGTAAAGGCTCGGCGGCATGGGCGCGCCGCGGGCCTTCCGGACCCGCTCGACATGGGAGAGATAGGCGCTGCCGTCCAGCCACTGATAGGCTCGCGGCAACGGCGCCGCCAGATCGTCGGGTTTCAGGGGAAAGGCGTCGAGCTCGCGCTGATTGAGAGCGCGGTACGTGGTTTCCAGGGCTGGGGCGGCGTCGTCCCAGTTCTCCAGCACCGATTGCAGCGTGGCGAAACCGGATTCCAGGGCAGGGAACGCCGTTTTCAGCTCGCGGTCGACGATTGCCAGGGTTCCGTCGCGGCTTCCGGATTTCAGCGAAGCGAGTTTCATGTGGATTTCCACGAATCCACGTAACCTCCCCACTCGACCCCTCGGGGCAGGTCGGCCACTTCGAGGGCGTCGCGGGCGTCGATCATCACCGCCACCTCGTCGGTTTCGGTGCGCGACCTCGTTTTCGCCGCCTCCAGGGCCTTGGGATGAGGGCCATGGGTGATCCCGCTGGGGTGCAGGGTCATCATGCCCGGATGAATGTTGTCGCGGGAGAAGAAATGGCCCCGATGATAGAAGATCACCTCGTCGTAGTCGTCGTTGTTGTGGTAGAAGGGCACCCGGAGCACGCCCGGATCGCTCTCCAGCGGCCTGGGGCAGAAGGTGCAGACGACGAAGCGTTCGCTGGCGAAGGTGGTATGGGCGGAGGGCGGAAGATGATAGCGATGGCTCATCAGCGGCCGGATATCGCGCCAGTTGAGCCTAACCGGCATCAGCGTCCCCTGCCAGCCGACCGCGTCGAGCGGATTGAAGGGGTAGGTCACGGCGCTGAGCCGATCCCGCCGCTTGACCAGCACTCGCCAGGTTCGCTCCGACTGTTGGGCGAGAAACGCGTCGTCGATCTTGGGCGTGTCCAACACCGCCGGATCGAACACGGCGTGAGCCCCGACAATGCCTTTTTCGGGGAGCCGGTAGGTGCTGCCGGACGCCTCGATCAGGAGAAACACGCCCATCCCGGAAGTTTCGATGCGCCACAGCGTTCCCCGCGGAATCACCAGGTAGTCGCCTTCGGAAAAGGCGAGGTGGCCGTAGTCGCAATAAAGATGCCCGGAACCCTCGTGGACGAACAGCAATTCGTCGCCGTCGCCGTTCCGCACCAGGTGGTCCATGGCGGAATAGGTATGCCAGCACCGGATCTTGACGCTCAGATTGCCTAGCATCGGCGTGGCGTCCCACGGCGAGACGCTGGTTCCGGTGAGCTGGTTGGTGTCGAAGGCGCGCGGCCTCAAGGGACCCTCGACGCTGGTCCATCCGGTGGGCGGATGGCGGTGGAGCATCTGCGTGGAAGGGCCGTAGAAGCCTTCCCGTCCCAGTTCCCGCTCGAACGTGCCCTCGGGCAGATCGGCGTGAGCCTGGCGCGCGGCGACGCCTTCGACCCTCGGCAGCGAAATCCAGCGGAACATCAGATGACCCCCCGTTTCATCTGCTCGCTTTCGATCGCCTCGAACAGCGCCTGGAAATTGCCCTCGCCGAAGCCTTCGTTGCCCTTGCGCTGGATGATTTCGAAGAAAATCGGCCCGATCACGGTCTCGGTGAAGATTTGCAGGAGAAGCCCCACGGCGTTGCCCGGCCGGCCGTCGATGAGAATCCGGTTCCGCCGCAGCCGTTCGATGTCCTCTCCGTGGCCCGGAACGCGGGAGTCCACCCGTTCGTAATAGCTGTCGGGCACGTCCATGAAGCGGACGCCGTTGTCGCGGAGCCGCTCGACGGTGGCGTAGATATCCTCCGTGGCGAGAGCGACGTGCTGTATGCCCTCGCCGTGATAAAGCTCGAGGTATTCCTGGATCTGCGACTTGGGATCGGAGGGCTCGTTGATGGGAATGCGGATCTTGCCGCAAGGGCTCGCCATCGCCCGCGATTTCAGGCCGGTCGCCTTGCCGTGGATGTCGAAATAGCGGATTTCCCGGAAACCGAAGATGCGCTCGTAAAAATCGGCCCACTCGTCCATGTGGCCCTTGCGCACGTTGTGGGTCAAGTGGTCGATGCGGGTGAGGCCGACGCCGAAAGGCTGCGCCGTTCCGTTCCCCACGGGAACGAAATCGACGTCGTAGATCGAGCGGTCTCCGTAACGGTCGACCAGATAGATCAGGCTTCGCCCGATGCCCCGGATCGCCGGGATATTAAGCTCCATCGGCCCGGCCTCGCTGGCGGCGGGCCTTGCGCCGAGTTCGAGCGCGCGCCGGTAGGCCCAGGCGGCGTTTTCCACCCGGATCGCGAAGGCGCAGATCGAGGGACCGTGCCGTTCGGCGAAGCGCTGCGCGAAGCTCCCCGGTTCGTGATTGATGACGAAATTGATGCCGCCCTGCCGGTACAACGCCACGTCCTTGGACCGGTGGCGGGCTACGGCCTTGAATCCCATCCGCTCGAAAAGCCTCGCCAACGCCTGGCTGTCCTGCGCGGCATATTCGATGAATTCGAATCCGTCGGTCCTTATGGGGAGGACATCTTCGTTCGTCATATCGGATACCCCAGTGGCGGAACTTTTTAGGTTCTTTGTTCCCTATGACCTCCCTCGCCGCGCAAAGATTCCCATGGCCGGACGTAAAACGGTTCTCGGACGATCTTTTTGCCGGATCGGCGGTCTTACGGGTTGAGGAGAAGAGACGCCCGCCCGACAGGAATTAGACATGATCCGGCGCACTGGTTTTGTTGCGGCTTTTTGTGCCGTTGCGAGCTTGGGAGGTTCCTCGGCGTGCGCGGAATCGGGCGGGCCGGCAAAGCGGGAAGCCGCCCGGATCTCGGCGGAGCGCCTGAACGACAAGGCAATCGCCGTCGAGGTCAAATCGGCATTGCAGGCGGACCCGAGCACGAGCGGGCTCGTTTTTCAAATCGAAACCGACAAGGGCATCGTGCGGCTGAGCGGACTCGTCCGCAGCGAGGCGGAAAAGAGGCGGGCTGTCGAAATCGCCCGCGGCGTCGAGGGCGTGATGGACGTCAAGAGCGACATTTGGGTGGGCCGGTAAGGCTTCGCCGCAGCGCCCGATAACCGGCTCCTTCGGAAAAAAACCATGTTGCGTGTCTTGAAATGGATAGCCATCGGGCTCGGCGCCCTGATCGGGATACTGATCCTGACCGTCGTCCTGGTGCTGGCGTTCTTCGACTTGAACCAACTACGCGGCCCCCTGTCGGCGACGGTCGGCAAGGCGCTCGGGCGCGATTTCTCGATCGGCGGCGATCTGACCGCGGATTGGTCGTGGACGCCGCGCTTCACGATCAACGATGTGAAACTGGCCAACGCCCCCTGGGGGAGCGAACCGGAGATGTTCAGCCTCGACCGGATGGAGTTCACGGTCCGGGTTCCGGAGCTTTTCAAGGGCCGGATCGTCCTTCCGGAAGTGCGGGTCTCGAAACCCCGCATGCTGCTGGAACGAAATCCCGAGGGAATGGCCAACTGGGAGTTCGGCGGCAAAAAAAAGGAGCGGGACCGGCCCGGAGCCCCCATCAGCGAACGGTGGGTTCCGAAGATCGACAGCCTCGCCATCGACGACGGCCGCTTGTCGTTCCGCGATCCGGCCACGGACACCCGCCTGGACATGAAGGTATCCACGGTCATCGGAGAATCGGACGAGCAGGCGGTCGAACTGAGCGGCCGCGGCCAGCTCCAGCAGGAACAGTTCACGTTGAAGGTCAGGGGCGGTTCGGTGCTGGATCTTTGGAAAGAAGAACAGCCCTTCCCGGTCAACGTCGAAGTGGAGTACGGCAAGACCCAGGCCAAGGTGTCGGGCACCATCGCCGAACCCTTGGAGCTTCAGGGCCCCGATTTGCGGTTCGAGGCGAAAGGGCCGGATCTTGCGGCGCTCGCCGCCGTCGTGCCGGTATGGATACCGGAAACGCCGCCGTACCGGTTCGAGGGAAAAATCGTCCGCGACGGCGAACGCTGGCTGTTGAAAGGGTTCGAAGGCAATCTCGGCAACAGCGATCTCGGCGGCGATCTCATGTTCACGATGCGGGACGGCCGGCCCTACCTGGAGGGCGACGTGGTCTCCCGCAAGCTCGACTTCAAGGATTTCGTCGGCATCTTCGGGGCTGACCCGACGCCCTCGCCCGAGGAACCCGAGCGCCCGAGGCTGCTCCCCGACAAGCCGTACCCCATTGAGGGATTTCGCACCGCCGACGGAGACATCCGCTTCCAAAGCGGAAACATCGTGACCCCTTGGATGCCGGTGGACAACGTGTCCGCTCGCATCAAAATGGATCGGGGCATGCTGACGATCCAGCCGGTAAAGCTTACGGTGGGCTTCGGCGCGATCGAGTCCGATGCGACGCTGAACGCGCGCGGCGAGAAATTACAAACCGAGGTGAAGGGGAAAATCGATAAGGTGCCCTTCAAGCGGCTGGTTGCCGGAACGCCGTTCGAACAGGAGACGGCCGGCACCTTCTTCGGACGCCTGCACCTGACCACCGACGGCAACTCGGTGGCGGAGATGGCCGCCCACGCGGACGGCGGCGTCACGGTTCTGATGGAGCAGGGCCGCATCAGCAATTTGATGATGGAACTTCTCGGCGTCGACGTGGCCGAGAGCCTTCAGAAAATCATCGGCAAGGACCCGAGCATCCCGGTCCGCTGCACCATCGCCGACTTCATCGTCAGCGACGGCGTGGTGAAACCCCAGTTGTTCCTGATGGATACCACCGATACCAATGTGTTGCTGGAAGGGCAGGTCAATCTGGCCACCGAGGCGCTGGACCTCCGCCTGATCGCCTATCCGAAGGATTTCAGCCCGTTCAGCGCGAGGACTCCGATCAAGATCGAAGGAAACCTGAAAAAGCCGAGGCCCTTCCCGGAGCCCGCGCCTCTTGCCGCGCGCGGCGCGGCTTCAGTGGCGCTGGGCGCGCTTCTGACCCCGGCGGCGGCGTTGATCCCTTGGGTCGAACTCGGCCTGGCGGAAGACAGCCAGTGCCGCGCACTGGTCGATACGGCCAGTTCCAAGGAGAGGATTCCGAAAAAGGAGCGCGAGCGGCAGGAACGGCATTAGAGCGGGTTTCATTGTGCCGTTATAGATTTCCGAGAAGCTTGCAGGGGCGAATGAATTCGCCCCCGCACTCGATTGAAGACGGCTCCGAGCCGCTATTGCCGCAACGCCCGCAGCCATGACGCTCTACCGCACTTTGACCTTGACCACCGTGGAAAGACCCGGCCTCAGCCGGCTCAAATCGGTGCCGGGCCGGAACAGGATCTTCACCGGCACGCGCCGCACGATCTTGGTGAAGTTGCCGGTGGCGTTTTCCGGCGGCAGCAGGCTGAATTCGGAGCCGGAAGCCGGCGCGAAACTGTCCACCTTTCCTTCGAACCGGACATCGGGGTAGGCGTCGACCCGGATGTCCACCGGCTGTCCCGGCTGCATCCGTTCGATCTGGGTTTCCTTGAAGTTGGCTTCCACGAAGAGTCCATCGCTCGGAACCAGGTAGGCGAGGACGCTGCCGGGCTTGACCAGTTGCCCGACCTGCACGCTGCGGTTGCCGACGATGCCGGCGAAAGGCGCCGTGATGCGGGTATTCGCCAGATCGATGCGGGCCAGCTCCAGCGCGGCCTGAGCCGCCTGCAATCCGGCCCGGGTTTCGCCGATCTGGGCTTCCAGGGAAGCCAGTTGGCTTTCCGCCTGCTGCCGCGACGAACGGAATTTCTCCCGCTGGGCCGCGGCCTGCTTGTAGGCGGCTTCGGCGACATCGCGGGTTTGGGCCGAGACCGCTCCGTCCGCCGCCAGATGGGCGAATCGCTTCAAGTCCTTCGAGGCCCGTTCCAGGTCGGCTTCCGAAACCGCGATGTTGGCTTCCTCCTGCCGAATCTTGGCTTCTTGCGCGAGTTTTTCGGTTTCCAGGGTCCGGATGCGCGCCGTTTCCGCCATCGCTTGCGCTTCCGCCTGGGCCACCTTGGCGCGGAAATCGTGGTCGTCGATGACGACGAGGAGATCGCCCGGCATCACCTTCTGGTTGTCCTCGAACAAAACCTCCTTGACGTAGCCCGTCTCCTTGGGGCTGATCAGGCTGATGTGCGCCTTGAGGTAAGTGTTGTCGGTCGTCTCGAAGGGGTGGATCGCCTCGCGCCAGTACACGACGCCGGCCGCCGTCGCGACCGTAAGCACGAGAAAGACAAGGATGGTTTTTGGAGAAGCGGGGAGGCGCATGGACTTCGATTGCTGTACTACACGGTGTGGTTTAGTCTAGTCTCCAATTCCACTTCAAGGCAATTCGTCCGGGCAAAATCATGACCACCACTCTCAACCCCAAACGGCAGGCCATACTCGATGCGGCCAAGCGCATCTTTATTGCCCACGGCTACAGCGGCGCCAGCATGGAAGCCATTGCCGAGGCCGCGCCGGTGTCGAAGCCGACCCTCTACAGCCATTTCCACGGCAAGCAGGAACTGTTCGCCGCCGTGATCGCCGGCCAGTGCGAAGCCTTGTTGAGCACGCTTTCGCGGGTAAAGACCGAGCCGCTCGGTCCGGAAGACGGCCTGAAAGCCATCGCCGGCGCTTTCGTCGATCTCATCTACGCGAACGACGCCTTGAATCTTTATCGTCTGATCATCGCCGAGCAGCAGAGCTTTCCGGAGCTGGGCGCACTGGTCTACCGCTCCGGACCGGCATCCGTGTTCGAGCAACTCTCGTGCTACCTCAAAGGGTTAAACGCACGCGGCGTTCTTCGCATCGCCGACGTGGAAACGTCGAGCCAGCTCTTTTTGGGCATGCTGCAAGGCCACAAGCATTTCCGCTGCCTGATCGGCTTGCAGGCGGGCCTGAGCGAGGCGGAAAAGGAATGTCTCATCGAGGCCGCGGTTTCCCTGTTCCTCAAGGGACACGACCATGAAGGCTAAGACCGGTTGCCTGATCGTTCTGGCCGGCCTGGCCGGATGTACCGTGGGACCCGATTACCGGAAGCCCGAGCCCGCGGCTCCCGGTCGCTGGCAGGCCGGAAAGGACGCCGCCGCCGAGCTGAAGCCGGTCGACCCGGAGACGCTGAAAACCTGGTGGAAGAGTTTCGGCGATGCCCGCCTGGACCGCTTGATGGACCTGGCGCTGGCGGGCAGCCCGGACCTCGGGATGGCGCTGGCCCGCATCGATCAGGCGCGCGCCGAACGCCGCGCCACCCGCGCGGAATTGTTCCCGAGCGTCAACGCCGTGGCGGGCGCCCAGCGCAACGACAATCCTTTCCCCGGCTTCGCTCCCGGCATCCGCTACAACTTGTTCGAGCTGGGCTTCGACGCCCTGTGGGAAATCGATCTGTTCGGCCGCCAGCGACGCCGGCTGGAGGCGGCTTCCGCCGACCTGGAGGCGGCGGCGGAGGGGTATGCCCAAGCCTTGGTGACGCTGACGTCCGACCTGGCGCGCAGCTACATCGAATACCGCAGCCTGCAAAACCAGTTGCGCATCACGCGCTCCAATCTGGAAGCGCAGCGGCGCACGCTGAAACTGACGGAAAAGCTCTTCAGCCAAGGCGTCGGAACGCGGCACGACGTGGTTCGGGCCAAGGCCCAGGCCGAGACCACCGAGGCGCAGATTCCCGCCCTGGAGGGAGAGTTGACCGCCGTGCTTCGGCAACTGGAAGCGCTGGCGGGGCGGCAGCCCGGCGCGTTGGCATCCGATCTCGCCGAGCCGGGTTCCGTGCCGGCGGCGCCGGGGCGGGAGATCCTGGCCTCTCCGGCGGCGGCGCTCCGCCATCGCCCCGACCTCCGCATCGCCGAACGCCGGCTCGCGGCCGCCACCGCCATGCAGGGCGTCGCGGTCGCGGAGCTGTTCCCGAAGATATCGCTGTCGGCCTTTCTGGGCCTTCGCAACACAGATATCGAGACCCTGTTCAAATCGGCGGCCTTCTCCTACGGTACCGCCGCCAACCTCATGCAGCCGCTGCTCAACTTCGGCCGCATCCGGGCCGGCATCGACCTGGCCGAGGCGCGGCAAAAAGAAGCGTATCTGGCCTTCGAAAAATCGGTGCTCGAAGCTCTCAGGGAGACGGAAACCGCGCTGACCCGCTATCTCAAGGAAGAAGCGCGGCGGCAGACCTTGGCCCGCTCGGTGGCGGACTTGCAGGAGTCCGTCCGCCTGTCCCGGTTGCGCTATGACGCCGGCGTCATCTCGTTCCTGGACGTACTGGACGCCCAACGCGCCCTCTATGTCGCCGAAATCGAACTGGCCCGTTCCGAAGCGGGAGCCTCCACGAACCTGATCGCGGTCTATAAAGCCTTGGGCGGCGCGAACGCGGTGCCGCCGGCCAACACCTGAGGCACGAATGCTCGCCGGCGGGAAGCGGGAGCGATCATGCGCGGGAGGCGGCGAAGGACCGGTTCATGCTCGAAGCCGCTGGTTGCGGCAGTCATCCGTGCGGCCGGTCTTTGGCCGAAACGGTCGTTCGCCTTGCGAATGCCGGCTATTCCTGAGCGACCGGCTTTCTTCGAAACCGAACCAGCGATTCGTTCCTGAAGGCGCCATCGAGCACCCGATTCCAATAATCGGGACACGACAAGACAGAATGTGGCCATCAAGTTAACCCGCCCGTGGTGGCGTACAATGTCACCTGCCTATCCGCCTCATGGGCGACGCGGGTTCAGGACAGAGAACAAGAGAGATTCCTTATGAAAGTATTGAACGGAAAAACGGCTAAAACGGTGTTATTCATTGTTTTCGGCGCATTGCTGTCCCCGCTCGACGCCGCGTGGGCGGAAACCGATAAGGAAATTCAAGAGAAAGCGCTCAAAGCTCGTGAACAGAGCCAGCACGGCGCCATGGATCATTCGGCCCATGCGGGTTCCGAGGAGGCGGCCGGCAAATTTCGGGGCGTCTTTTACGGCTACCTGCCGTGTCATGAAGAAAATTGCAACGGTCTGAAAATGACTCTGTCGTTGAATGCCAAGAACAAATATCTTTTGGTCATCCAACCCGCAAAGCCGCAAAACAGAGAGTCCTTCGAGAAAGGAAAATACGAATGGGACGACGCCCAAGGCATCGTCGTGTTAATCCCCAACAAAGATGCCCCTCAGCGTCGGCTCGCCATTAAAGATGAAGGTACGTTGCTCTATCTGAGCAACGACGGCACGACACTGCCTGGAGACCAGGATAGGTATCTGCTGCAAAGAAGCGGCAAGGCAAACAATCGGGAAATGCATATCCATTGACGAACACGGCATCACGGCACCGTCTGAACCGGTTCGCGGCGGGCCACGCCGCTTCGGTAGGCCGCTGCCTCGACCTCGCGGGCGACGGCTTCGGCCACCCGTTTGTCGAAGACCGACGGAATGATGTAATCGCGCTGGAGTTCGCGGTCGGCGATCAGGCCCGCGATCGCGGTGGCGGCGGCCAGCTTCATCTCTTCCGTGATGCGGGAGGCGCGGCAGGCGAGCGCTCCCCGGAAAATGCCCGGAAAACAAAGTACGTTGTTGATTTGGTTCGGGTAGTCGGATCGGCCGGTGGCCATCACCGCGACATGGGGTTCGGCGTCCTCGGGCATGATTTCCGGGATCGGATTGGCCATCGCAAAGACAATGGGCCGATCGGCCATCCGCTTCAGGTCATCGACGGCGATGGCGGCGGGCGCCGAAAGGCCGAGAAAAAGGTCGGCTTCGTGAATGACCTCGTGTACCGTTCCCCGTTCCCCGCCGGGATTGGTGGCGGCGGCGTACCATTCCTTGACGGGGTTCATGCACTCGCTTCGACCGCGATAGATCGCGCCCTGCCGATCGCAGCCGATAACGTTTTTTACCCCCGCCGCCATGAGGATCTTGGTGCAGGCGATGCCGGCAGCGCCGACGCCGTTCACCACGGCCTTGATGTTTTCCATCCGTTTGCCGACGAGTTTCAGCGCGTTCATAAGCGCGGCGAGAACCACGACTGCCGTGCCGTGCTGATCGTCATGGAAGACGGGAATATCGAGTTCGGCCTGCAGGCGCTCTTCGATGGCGAAGCAGCGGGGGGCGGAAATGTCTTCCAGGTTGATGCCGCCGAATACCGTCGAAATCGCCTTGACCGTCCCGACGATCTCGTCCGGGTCCTTGGTGTCGAGACAGATCGGGAAGGCATCGATGCCGCCGAACTCCTTGAACAGCATCGCCTTTCCCTCCATGACCGGCAGCGCCGCCGCCGGGCCGATATCGCCCAGCCCCAGCACCGCGGTGCCGTCGGTGACCACGGCCACGGTGTTCTTCTTGATGGTGAGGGTGAAGACATTGTCCGGTTCCAGGCGAATGGCCTCGCAAACCCGTGCCACCCCGGGCGTATAGGCCATGGCGAGATCGGAGCGGGTTTTCAGGGGCGTCTTCGAGACGACTTCGATTTTTCCGCCGAGGTGCATGAGAAAGGTGCGGTCCGAGACATGGACCACCTCGATGCCGGGAATGCTCCGGACGGCGTCGACGATTTCCTCGCCGTGGCGGCTGGAAGCGGCATCGACGGTAAGATCGCGCAGGACGAATCCCTGTCCGACGCCGACGATGTCGATCGCTCCGATGTTGCCGCCCGTCCGGCCGATGGCCGTCGTTACCGCGCCGAGCGTACCGGCGCGATTCGGCAGCTTGAGACGCAACGTAAGGCTGTAGCTTGCATTCGGTAAGGCGCTCATCGGTTTGGCCTTTTCGCTGAGGTACAGGCTTACGATCATAGCGCACGGGCAGGCGATCCGCTCGCGTTCCCGATGCGGAAAAGCGACCGATATGAAGGCTCGGCAAGGTCTTCCGCGGCGGCTATATGGCAGGACGAAAAGGGGGCTTGGGATTGGCCGCTCGCCTTAGGCTAAATGTTTCAACCATTAGCGGGAGTTTTGAAGATGCCGTATGTCAATATCCAAATCACACGGGGCGCCACGCGAGAGCAAAAGGCTCGGCTGGTCAAGGACGTGACGGACTCGCTGGTTCGAGTGCTTGGCAAGAAGCCCGAGCACGTTCACATCGTCATTCAAGAGATTGCGGAAGAAGACTGGGGCTTTTCCGGGATGCTGACCGATGACTGGAAAAAGCAGCAGGCAGAATGAAATCCCCGGAATTCGGCTTTTGGGGTCGATTGGACCGTCGAGAGGCGCTGTTGCCGTCCGCTGGATTCGGGCGTTTTCCCGCCGCGGCGGCACCGCGCCCCTTCGACGGGGCTCAAGACAGGCTTGCCATCAGGCCCGTCAGCCGCACGCTCGGATGCGTCCGACTGCCGTTTCTAGGTTTAAATCAATACTTCAATGGAAGCGGGATGGCTGAGAAATAGACCGGGACTCGCCGTATAGCCATAGGCTCCGGATTGATAGACGGCCACCAGATCGCCGACGCCGGCTTTCGCCAGTTCCACCCGGTCGCCGAGAATGTCCAGCGGGGTGCACAGAGGGCCGACCACGCTCGCTTCCTCTCTTTCCGTGCCTCGAACCTTATTTCCGATCACCACCGGGTAATTTTTCCGGATGACTTGGCCGAAGTTTCCGGAGGCGGCGAGATGATGATGCAGCCCGCCGTCCGTCACCAGGAAGACCTGGCCGCGCGAGATTTTCCGGTCGATCACCCGGCAAACGTAAAGGCCGGCTTCGCCGACGAGGTAGCGGCCCAGTTCGATCACGACCGCGGCATTCGGGAGTTGAGGCCGAATGTCTTCGAGGCGTTCCGCCAGTTGCTCTCCGATCGGAGCGAGGTCGAGATGCGGCTCGCCCGGGAAATAGGGAATGCCGAACCCGCCGCCGATGTTCAAAACGCGGATCGGCGAAGGGCAATAGTCCGCCAGGCGGAGGGCAAGCTCGATGCTTTTCCGCTGGGCTTCGATAATGGCCTCCGCCCGCAGATTCTGGGAGCCGCTGAAGATATGGAAACCCCGGAAATCCAGATCGTAGTCGGCCACGCGCCGCAATACTTCCGGCACTTGTTCCTCATCGATCCCGAACGGCTTGGGACCTCCGCCCATTTTCATGCCGGAGGATTTGAGTTCGAACGCCGGGTTGATGCGGATGGCGACTCGGGCGCGACAGCCCAGGCGCTCCGATTGCCGGGCGATGACGTCCAGTTCGTGGGGCGATTCGACGTTGATCAGAATTCCGGCCGCGATGGCGCAGGACAGTTCTTCGGCGCGCTTGCCGGGGCCGGCCATGCTGATGTGCTCGGGCGACAGAGGGGTGTCGAGCGCGACTTTCATCTCGCCGGCCGAAGCCACGTCGAGGCCGTCGACCAGGCCCGCCAGGTGCTGCACCACCGCGGGCATGGGGTTGGCCTTGATCGCATAGTGAAGGTGGATTGCCTTGGGGAGCGATTTGCGCAAGTGTTCGACGCGCGCCGTGATGAGCCGCCGGTCGTACGCATAAAACGGCGTGCGTCCGACGCGCTCGGCCAAGCGGGTCAACGCCATGCCGCCCACGACCAGGCAATCGTCTTCGATCGGAAATTGGGTCAGAGGGGCGTGGCGGGGGAGTTCCTTAGTCATGGGCGCTTTCTTCGTAGAGATGGGCGAACTGCGCCGCGAGCTGTTTCCGATCGATCTTGCCGTTCGGATTTCGCGGCAGGCTGGACAGAACCTGGATCGAGGCCGGCACCATGAAGTTCGGCAGCCGCTGCCGGCACGCCTCGATCAGATCCTCGGTCCTGGCTTCGGCGTGACTGGCGGAGACGACGGCGAGAATAGCCTGGCCCAGCATCGGGTGGGGTACGCCGACCACGGCGGCTTCCGCGATCAGCCCGGTCGAATAAATGACTTCCTCGACTTCGGTCGGACTGACCCGGTAGCCGGAGGTTTTGATCATATCGTCCTTGCGCCCGACGAAGTAAAGATAGCCGTCTTCGTCCATGGTCACGGTATCGCCGGACCACACGGCAATCTCGGGTATCGGCAGCTCGTGGGGGCGGACGGGCGCGGGGCGGAAGCGTTCGGCGGTTTTCTCTGGATCGTTCCAATATCCCAGGGCGACGAGAGAGCCCCGGTGCACCAGTTCGCCGGGTTCGTGCGGCGCGCAGGGCATGCCATCCTCGCGCACGACAACGATTTCCGCGTTCGGAATGGCCTTGCCGATCGAATCCGGCCGGCGGTCGATCTGGTCGGGCGGAAGGTAGGTGGACCGGAACGCCTCGGTCAGACCGTACATCAGGAAAAAGCGGGCGTTCGGCGCGCTGTTCCGGATGCGTTCCAGCGTCGCCTTCGGCATTTTTCCGCCGGAATTGGTCATGTAACGCAGATGTTCGCCGATGCTCGCCGGCCATTGGAGTTGGGCCAACTGCGCCCACAACGGCGGAACGGCGGCGAGTCCGGTGATGCGATAGCGCGTCAGGGCATTGACGACGTCCTTCGGCAAGAGGTAATCCATCAGCACGCAGCAGGCGCCCCGAAGCAGCGCCGTGGTCAACTGGTTGAGCCCGTAATCGAAGCTGAAGGGCAGAACGGCGAGGATACGGTCCTCCGGGACGATCTCCAGGTACTGGGCGACGCTCTTGGCGCCGGTAACGATATTGCGGTGGGAGAGGACGACGCCTTTGGGTTTGCCGGTGCTGCCGGAGGTATATAGGATGGCGGCCATATCCGTGTCGATGACGGTCGGGACTGCCGCCGATCCTTCCCGCTGGGCGAAATCCTCCCAGGCAAGGACCTGAACCCCTGCAATGGCGGGAATTTCCCCGGCCGCGTCGGTGACGACGACGGTATGCAGGTCGGGGCACGTTGCGATTACGCTCGTCAAGCCGTCGAGCCGGCTTCGGGAGGTAATCAGAATCCTGACGTTGCAATCCCGAAGAATGTAGGCAACCTGCTCGGCTTTCAGTACGGGATTGACGGGCACGAACACGCCGCCGGCCTGAGAGACCGCCAAATAGCTCGTGACGGTTTCGATTTGCTTGGGCAGGTACACGGCCACGCGCTGCTGGCGTGAAAGGCCGATTGCCGACAAGGCGCGAGCCTGTTTCGATACGGAGACGGACAGCTCGGCAAAAGCGAGGCAGGCGTCCTTGTGCCGGAGCGCGGGGCTGGCGGGCGTTATCTCCGCTGTTCTTGCCAATAGGTCATGGACTAATACAGGCATGGTTT
>Ga0196981_1000146_pt1 | contig 56984 bp, 84 predicted proteins | sample S3_2013CmetaG_FD_155462 | JGI IMG/M metagenome (GOLD analysis project Ga0196981, IMG submission 155462) | Soil microbial communities from Anza Borrego desert, Southern California, United States - S3_20-13C | ecosystem: Environmental > Terrestrial > Soil > Desert | place: USA: California... | reverse complement strand
GGAGTGGGAAGGGATACCCGGCCATGTCGCTGTCGTGAGAACAGTGCCGGTAACAGAGCTTGCGCCAGAAATCGGCCGCGCCTTCAGCGACGCATTCCGAGGCAAGAGCCCCCCCGCCGCCCCCCCGCCCCCCCAGGAAAGCGGCGAGCTCAGCCGCGAGCAGATCGCCGCCCGCGAGGCTCGGCTGCAGGAGTTGGCCGAGCAGCAGAAGCTGATTGAAGCCCGCGAGGCCGCCGAGGCGCAGCGCCGGCAGCAGCAGGATCCGCCATCCGGCCTGCCCCCGAACGCGCCCGAGACCCCGGCTGATGCTGCGCCTGCTGAGTCGGCCCCTGATCCGGTTGAGAATGCGATGGCATCAGAGCTTTCCGCTCCTGAGCCTGCGCCCCCGAAGCCGCCGGTAGCTCCCCCGCCAGCCTGCGCCAGCCGCAGCTTGAGCCCCGAGCAGCTTGCCCTGCTGCGGAATCCAGAAGCCCAGCGCGAGCGCTGGGCCCGGCTCGCCGCCGGCTGGACGCCCGAGCAGATCGCCCGCCGCGAGCAGCTCGATGCGGAGCGGCGTAAGGGCGAGGCCCGGCTGAATGATCCCCGGATCGCTTCGCTCAGCATGGTTCCCCAGGCCGCCGCCGCGCGGCAGGAGCAGGCCCGGCATCAGAGCGCCGAGAGTGAGCGAAAGGCCTGGATTGAGCAGCAGCGGCAGGCCGAGCTCGAGCGCCTGCTGGCCCTGGGTGAAACCGGCCTTGAGGAGGCTTACCGGATCAACCTGGTCCCGCTGAATCCGAACCCCGGCATGGATACGGGCAATTTCCGAAAGCTGAAAAACTGGTTCCGCAAGGCCAGCGATGACGCGCGCCGAGCCACGATCCGCGCGATCTGGCTGGCGAAGGACGAGGGGATGTATGCCATCAACGCCGTCAGGGATCACCTTGCGGAGTTGGGGTTTACGTCGATTGACAGGGAGGTGGCCCATGCCTGATCTCTGGATGCCCACCGTTACCGTGGGCCGCCACTGGCAGCGCGAAGACGCTGCTTTCTGGGGGCAGATCGGCGATCCCCGGAACTGGTCCTTTTTCGAGTCGGGCCGGGACCGCTCCGGACCCAATCGCCGCATCATGCAGGCGACGTTTCGCTATCAGCTCGAGGGTGCCTACTGGGTCACGGTGATGAATGCTTCCGCCTCGGTGCCTGTGCTGAAGCGCCGAAACGAGATTCAGGCCGAGCTGATCCGGCGCATTATGTACCGCTGGGCAGAAAAACACAAAGAGGCCAGGGTCTCGGTCCAGTTGGATCTGGAAGCGTCTCGCCGCCGGCTACATCAGCATTTTGATTTGGAGGTGGCCCATGCATAAAGCCAAACCCTATGTCTCCCCCGCCACGCGGCAGCGCCAGGGCCTGGCCGCCCGCCGGCAGCGTATGGTGATTGCCAACGAGGTCATCGCCCAGATCGCCGCGACGGGCCCGCGCTGGTTCTGCCACGGGGAGCGGGTCAGCCGCTTCGAGGTCGCCGACGACGGCCGGATCTTCTGGGTCGACAGCAGCACCTGGCGCTGGGTGCCGACGGCCGCTATCTACGATTGGCCGGGCTTCAGCGGAAACGCGACCCTGCAAGCGCTCTGCCGGGATCTGGCTACCTACATCCGCACCGGCCGGCAGATCCGGGCCAGCTGGTTCTTCCCCGATCCGATCAGCGGCCTCGGCGGGATGTCACTCGGCTACCGCTGGCGCGAGATCCCCGCGCTGCGCCAGGGCCTGCAGCGCTCGATCGCCATGCAGGCGATCGCGGAACGGCGGCACCCATGACCCGCTACATCGGCCCCGAGTATCCCGAGCAGGCCTATTCCCCGCAGGGCCTGCTGCGCGAGCTGAAGGCGGGTGACTTCTTCAAGTGCGGCGTCTGCCGGCGGTATCAGTTGTTCGGCGGCGTGCACCGCGCGCTCGAGGCCCGGCCCGAGTGGGTGCGGCTCTGCTGCGGGCGCTGCCAGGCCACGGCCCCGAGCCGGCGCTGGTATCTGCCGGCCTTCGATCCGCGGCTGCAGCCGAAGGCCCCGCCGATCGGCTACCCGCTGGACCGGCCGCAGCCGGCGCTGCGGGGCCGGAAGCCGAAGCCCTCGCCGCATCCTGCTTCAAGGTGGGTGAATGCCCTATGAGCACAACCTACTATCTCCACTGCCCTGCCTGCGATCAGGTCTCTGAGGAAGGATCGAAGGCGCTGCGCCACTACGGCCCCGGTCTGATTCGGGCGGCCTGGCACCTGAAGCGGGCGCAGGAGTTGCAGACGGACTATCTGGAGATCTCGGTGATGGGGCACGGCCACACCGGCCATGCCGACTTCGTGATCAAGCATGCCCTCTGCGGCACGCTGGCCATCATGGGCTATGGACCGGACCCTGTTGAGACGGCAACGGTCGAGTTGCCAGCATCCCTGCCTATTGCTGACGAGCTAAGCGAGCGGATGCTGCGGCGAGTGGATGCGATCGAGCAGACAGTAAAGCTGCTGCGCCAGCAAGTGGGGCCGGTCGCTACGGCTGTCGTCACCGACTCCAAGGCGATCACCTGATTGGGATTCTGTCACGGCATCCGGCGCCGGGCTCTGGCAGACTGAAAGAATGAGCGACGACATTTATAAGCGGCTCCAGTGGGCTCCCTGCGCGGGCGATCCCTTCTGGCTGGAGCTCGACGCGCACACGCTGCGCCTGCTCTGCCAGGCCGCGCGGATCGATGCCCGCGCCCTGGCCCCGCTGCTGCGCAAGTCCCGGTCCCTGGCCCGCAAGCTGCTCAGCGGCGAGGCCAGCGTGACCGATGGCATGCGCGAGCGGATCGGGAATATCTGGAGCATCTGGCCGCTGCAGCAGCTGCCGCCGAGCCCTGGCGCCCCGCCCCTGTGCCAGTTCACCCCGCGCTCGCTGGAGCTGCTGCGCGTCGGGCACGGCTGGAGCCAGGCCCATCTCGGAGAGGTTTCGGATACCAGCATGGATTATGTCAAATCGCTGGAGCTCGGCCGGCGTACCCATCCCCGGCATGAGTACCTGCAGGCGCTCGGCCAGGCCCTCGGCGTGCGGCTGTTCCTGGCCTGAGCACCTGACCGGATCTGTCAGGTCGGCGTGATAGCCTGGTGACACTCTGAGGCGAAACGATCCGGCTATGATTCAGAAAAACCTTTTCTGTTTTGTTTGACAAATCAGATAGGCTGTGTTTTAATTGAATTATGGACGGGACGAGAGCCCGAATCAAAGGAGACAAAACACCATGAACAATCTGATCGGGACCGCTGAAATCCACCCCGCCGGCAGCACTGAATACCGCCCCTCCGTGCGCGCCCGGTTCGCGGCCGAGTTCGATAACGGCTCTTTCCGCATCAATTCTGCCGAGTCCTTCAACCCCCGCGATCTTTGGAACGGCCTTCCCAAGGTGGTGAATCCTCGCGAAGCCGGCATGAGCGGCGTCCTGGCTTGGGCCGGTGGCTCCAAGCGGTTCGAGCTTTCCGCCGAAGCCGTCGCCAAGCTGAGCGGCGCTACCAGCAAGTGGATCAGCGAATAATGGCCAATCAGACCAGCAGGCGCGGCGCTGAGCCGGGCAATCAGCGCGCCGCCAAAGCCAATAAAGCCGAGCGTAAAGATCCTGTAATTGGCTTTCGCGTCACCCAGGCCGAAAAGACCCAACTGGAAGCCGCCGCCGCCGCCGAGGGCCTGCGCCTCTCGGCCTGGGTTCGCCAGCGCTGCGGGCTCGCTCCCTGATTCACGCACCAGACAAGGCCCCGGATAACTCCGGGGCCTTTTTCGTTTCTCTCCTCTGCCATGCATTGACAAGCACAAGCGCTTCGCCCGGAAGTGTCAAAGCCAGTCACCATCAATCTTATCAATAACTGAGTGAAATGATGTATTTGGGTACGGCGGGTACACTTTTGACAAAACGGTGATAAACTAGAGGCATCACTCGGTAAGGCGTCTGGCGTGGCACATCCTCTCAAGGCCAAGATCTATGCAATTTTCGGGCGGGAAAGTATACCGCTTTCGCCCGCTTCCGTCTGTGACATCCGTACCCCCGGTTTTGATAAAGAATTGTTAAGTTGGCGGATCAATTTTGAAACCCTGATGTCATGCGGCTTTCAAATTTCAGATCTAATAACCCTGATTATTAATCGATTTTCTCATTTGGTGAGGGAATCGATGAATTGCAATAACCGGGTAGCCGCATGAGCGATCGCCAAGCCCAGGTCAAAGGTGAAATCATTTCACCCTTGAATCCGGATGTGATCGTTTTGCACGCCGAAACCGCCGACGGCCGGCCCCTGATGTTTTCCATGCCTGCCGCGATCCAGATCTCGGCCGAGGAGCGCGCGCGGGTTTTCGAGCGCTACCTGATCGAGGCCTGGGTCCTGCTGCATGATATTGAAAAAGCCGTTACCAGCCAGCACCCGCCGATCCAGCAGGCCGGCCGGGTCCGGTATCTGCTCGAGCAAGCAGGCCGCCTATGAGCCGGGATCCGATCCGCCCGATTCTGCACAACCTGCCCGACACCCTGCAGACCAGCCTGCAGGAGCTGGAGCAGCGGCATCCGTTGCGGATCGAGCTGCAGGCGCTGGCCGAGCAGCTGGAGGCAATGACCGCCCGCGCCGAAGCCGCCGAGGGCAAGCTGGCCCGGATCGCTGCCGCGGCCAAATCCGATGCTGCCCGCGGCGGGGAGATCTGGTGGGCCGAGGTGGTCGGCGAAGCGATGGAAAAGGAAGGCCTGCTGACATGACGCTCTACCTGCCCGCCAAAGCGATCCCGGCCGCCCATGCTGCCGCCTATGCCCGCGGCGCGGCGGCCTTCGAAGCCGGCGATTGGAACGCAGCGATCACGGCCTACACCGAAGCCCTGAACTACCACGAGGATGCGAACACCTGGACGAACCTCGGCGCGATCTACCAGCAGAACTGGAAGCTCGGCCAGGCGATCCGCTGCTACCGGCGCGCGCTGACGCTCGATCCCGACCAGGCCCAGGCCCTGGGCAACCTGGCCAATGTCTACGGCGACACGCTGGAGCCCGAGCGCGGGCTGCGCCTGAAGCGTGAGGCCGTCGCCCTGCTCCAGCGCAGCGGGGATCGCGCCGCGACGCTGGCCGCCCATGCCGAGCTGGTCTTCACCGCCACGACGCTGCGCACCCTGCCGGCCTTCGCCGCCGAGATGCGCGATTTTTGCCGCCAGCGCCTGAGCCGCCCGATCCGCCCCTGGGTGCTGCCGCCAGCGCCGCGGGATCGCAAGATCCGGCTCGGCTACCTCTCGGCCGATTTCAACCGGCATACGGTCATGGTCCTGCTCGAGCCGCTCTTTCAGCATTACGACCGCGAGCGCTTCGAGCTCTTTCTCTACTCCAACACCGACAAACCCGACGATCTGACCGCGCGCCTGAAGACTGAGCACCGCTTTTACGACATCTCCCGCCGCACCGATCGCGCCGCTGAGCTGCTGATGCGCCAGCACAAGCTTGATCTGCTGGTCGATCTCAGCGGTTACAGCTCGGGCCATCGCCTGCCCCTGCTCGCCCGCAAGCCCGCGCCCCGGATTGCCACGGGCCTGGGCTTCATCACGCCGATTGCCCACCCGGCGATCGACTATGTCCTGCTGGATGATGCTATGATCCCCGATCATCAGGCCCACCTGATCCCCGAGCGCCTGGCCCGCATTCCCAGCAATATGTTCTATCGGCCCGAGCCCGAGTTGCCGCTGCAGGTGCCCGATCGCGCGGCCGTCGTCTTCGGCAGCGCCAACAGCCTCTTCAAGCTGAACGACACCGTGATCGAATGCTGGGCCCACATCCTGCGCCTGATCCCCTCCTCTCTCCTCTCGCTTCGCGCCAAGGCCCTGAGCGACCCTGAGATTCTGGAGAAACTGAAAGCCCGCTTCGCCGATCACGGCATCGACCCGACCCGGATTCTCGGCGCGGGAGCCGGCAGCCGGCGGGAGTTCATGGAGTGGTATCACGGCGTCGATATCGCCCTGGATCCCTTCCCCTACCAAGGCGGCGTCACCAGCTCGGAAGCGCTCTACATGGGCTGCCCGCTGATTGCCTGCGATGCCGGGGGCATCAATACCAGCGTCTCGATCCTGCGCGCGGCCGATCTCGGCGAGTACGTCGCCGCGACCCCGGAAGACTATGTGCGCCTGGCCGTGCATCTCGGCCTGGCGGTCGGCGCGCTCGACGGCAGCAAGCGGCTGGCCATCCGGCAGCACATTCGGCAGCAGATCAGCCGCTCGCCCATCTTCGATGCCGGCGCCTTCGTCGGCAGTCTCGAGCGAGCCTATGAGCAGATTCTGGCCGGAAAGGATAGCCCGCCGTGAGCATCGAGAAGCTGATTCAGCACAGCCTGGAAACCGGCGATGGTGTTCGCTTCTCGGTGAAGACCGGCGATTCTGTCAGGCCCTTTCTGCGCCTGACGATCGAGATAGATCTGAGTCTGTCGGAGGCTCGCGAGTTCGGCGATTCGCTCGGGCAGATGGCCAGACTTCCCGAGATCATGGCGGCGGCAGAAGAGGAGATGAGGTAGATGAATTTGAATGATTCGTATTGGGGCTATATGAAGGTGATGGTCATCGCGGCCGCCTTCTTCGGGTCGGTCTACTATGCTGCCGAAGCCTACAAGGCTACGCATGTTCCTTGTGGCTCTCTGCTTTTGGCTGCGCCGGCAGAGAGGAGCAAAGGGCCGTGATCCCCACCCCTGAGCGAGTTATGCGCCTGTTCACCGAAGCGGAAGCCTTCCGCAGCAAAGCGATGGCGATCGATGAGCAGATCAAGCGCGGCGAGCTCAGCCTGACGCGGGCAGAGCTGTACAAGCTCCATCTCACGGGCTGGGCCTGGGCGCTGTCCCTGATCTTCCTTGTCGTGCCGCTCTTTGCTTTCTATATGCTGCTGGGCATGTACCGAAAATGAGTGCTGCCCTCTGCGCCCACTGCGAGCAGCCGATCGAGCCGCTGAAGCTCGAGCCGGCGATCTTCCTGCACAGCAATACCGGCTCCCGCTACTGCTTCGGCGGAATGGTCGCCGAGACGGCCGAGCAGCTGCAGCAGCGCGCCGGCCAGCCCGTGCCCCGGCTGGAAACGCCGACACCCCGGCAGCGCTGGGAGGAGCCGGCTCGCCCTGTGATGACCGATGCCGATTATGGCCGCTTTCGTCTCCCGAACTCCTTCTTTGAGGATCTCGGCAAAGGCCCAGCCTATCGCTCGCTGCCGTATTCCCCGCTGCCCGAGGATACGCCATGAGCCAGATCGCCGATCCCAGCCCGTATAGCGATGCCTATCATGCTATCGGCTTCGTGCCCTACCAGGGCCGCGAGCCCCTGATCTGCCGGCACTGCAGCCTGGATGTAAAGCTGTTCAAGGGCGTGTTTATTCACTTCGATCCCCGCGGCTACAATGCCGTGGAGTGCTGGCCCGGCCAGGCCGGCAAGGAAGGCTTTCGCGCCGAGCCAGTACTGCGGCCGGATCCCCATACGGCCTCGATCCAGATCCGCGAGGGCCTGCAGGCTCTCGCCGCCGAAATTGAAACGGCCTGCCGGACGGCCGAAGCGCAGGGCGGGCCGGCTGCCGCGATCGATCTCGCGCTGGCGATGCTGCAGGCGCTGGCCGTTCATAAGGACGGCCCCGAGCGGCTGGTGATCACCCTGACCCTGCCGGCGCCGCGCGATCCCCAGGCGGCCGAGGTGCCGTCATGAGCGAAGGCCAGCCGGTGCTTCCTATCACCAATCTCAAGCTCCTGTTACCCGAAGAGATTTCTGGATTTATAAACGATGACCCGCAGTTGAATGCTATTGCCGATGTGAAGCGGTGGACATGGAAGGCCAGCCGAATCAAGCGGCATGGCCGGCGCTATCTTCGGCTGCAGGCTGTTTTTCTCACTCCCGATGATCGGCGCCTGGCTTGTCAGGCTGAAATTCAAAACTCCTACCTTCTTAGGGCCAGAATGCGCGCCTCTAAAGCCCATGTTCAATCGATTGTTGAGGAGCTGCTCGCCTTTTGGCAGGAAGAGCACCCGACCTGGCGCGGGAAATCTGTTTCCCGCGCCATTTTGATGCAGAGATTCAGCGTTTCATTATCGCCCCAAGGAGACAAAGACCACCATGATCCACTTGCAAGCCCGCCTGCTTCCTGACGCCGAGACTGAGAAGGCCCTGGCCGCGACGCTGGACGAGTTTGCGCGGATCTGCGGCTGGATCCATGCCCAGGCGCCCGCCCATCTGCTGGATGTCTTCCAGATCCGCGCCCAGATGTACGGCCGCGCTCGCCGCGAGACCTACCTCAGCGGGCCGCTCTGCTCGGTCGCGATCAGTACGGTTGCCACCTACCGCAAGGCCTCCTACGATCTCGCCATCGTCAGCGGCCCGCTGGCCCCGCAAAAGCTGGTCTACTACGACAACGGCCTGAGCATCAAGGGCCGGCAGTTCAGCATCTCCCTGCTGCTGCCCGAGCGCCAGCTGTCCGAGCGTGTCCTGCTGCCCTTCGATCTGCCCCGGCCCGAGGATTACCAGACCCTGAAAAGCTGCAAGCTGCGCCGCGGCGATCTGACCCGCCAGGGCGACGCCTGGCTGCTGGATCTGCAGCTCGCCCCGACCGAATTGATCTACACCCCCGAGGGGATCACGTATGGCGAGCTGGTCGCCGTTTGAGAGCCTGCTCAAGGAATCGGCCCCTTTTCTTGAGAGCCTGCTCAAGCCCGCGCTGAGCGCCCTTGAGAGCCCGCAGCCCTGTGCTATCGTCAAGATAGAATGGCCCATAGAGCAAAAAAGACCAAGCCTCTCTCCTCTCTGCCCCTCTGGGAGCATGTCGATCGCGGCCAGCTGATCACTCTGACCCGTGCGTTCTATTCCGGTGCGCTCAAGCGCTCGGATGAGGCCGCGGTGCCCGGCGCGGTCGCCATCGACGGCCTGCCGCTGCGGCACGATGGCCACGACAAGGCGATCCCCATGCCGCATCTCGTCCCGCAAGGCAAATCCCTGCAGGCGGATGTGACCCATGGGCAGATGGAAGAGGTGATTCTGCACCTGCGCCGGATCAAGGTCCAGGTCGGCGGGATGGGGGTGCAGGGCTGGCATGAGTATGTCATCCGCACGCTGCTGAAGCTCGAGCAGCCCCACTGGGCCAAGAATGAGCTGATGCCCAAGGTCAAGCCCGAGCTGCATTACGAGGCCTCGCTTGAGGTGCTCGGCCGCGCGTTTCAGCGCCTGGTGCTCTTCAAAAACGATCCGCCTGAGCCCGAAAGCGAGCCTGCCAGCGCATGAAAGCAAAAGCCGCCGCACCCGCAGGCGAGGTTAAAGCCGCTGTGATTCAGTACCGGCCGCTGGCCACGCTGAAGAAACACCCGCAGAACCCGCGCACGATCAAGGACGCGAGCTTTAAAAAGCTGGTGCAGTCTATCCGCGAGAACCCCGATTACTTCGAGGCCCGGCCGATCATTTTGAGCGACCGAACCGGCGAGCTGATTATCATCGCGGGGAACCAGCGCTACGAGGCGGCCCGCGATATCGGCATCAAGGACGTTCCGACGGCCCTGCTGCCGGGGCTCAGCGAGGAGCGCGAGCGCGAGATCATGATCCGGGATAACATCGCCAACGGCGATTGGGATTGGGATCTGCTGGCGAATGACTGGAATGCCGAGCAGCTGGCCGAGTGGGGCCTGGATGTCCCAAACTGGGATGCTGAGTCCAGCTTCGGCGACAAGAACAAAGAGCTGGATCTCGATTCCTTTGAGGACATCATGGAGCTCAAGCTCAAGTTCAGCAAGGATGAGTTTCTGGCCGTCAGCCAGGCCCTGGACGACATCGCCGAAGCCCAGGGCCTCGACTCCAAAGAGGAAGCCCTGCAGTACCTGCTGAGCCAGGAGGCGTCAGACGCGTGACGTTTCCCTGGAACTGGTCGTTCAAGGATTATCCTGAGCCGGTCAATCTGAAGGTGTTCGGCACCTTTATCTGTGGCGGCGGCTCAACCATGGGCTACAAGCTCGCAGGCTATCAGCATCTCGGCGGCGTCGAGATCGATCCGCAGATGGCTGCAGTTTACCAAGCCAACCACAAGCCAAAGCATCTGTTTTGTGAAGATGTTCGGGACTTTCTGGCCAGGCAAGAGCTCCCCTCTGAATTGTATGCTCTGGATATTTTAGACGGCTCACCCCCATGCTCCAGTTTCAGCACGGCAGGGGTGAGAGAAAAGGCATGGAACAAAAAGAAGGTGTTTCGTGAGGGACAGGCCGCTCAAAAGCTGGATGATTTGTTCTTTCACTTTATTGATTTAGCTCAGCGCCTGCAGCCCAAAGCTGTGATTGCCGAGAATGTCTCTGGCTTGATTAAGGGCAATGCCAAGGCCTATGTTCGTCAGATTGCCGATGCGTTTTCCACCGCAGGCTATGATGCGCAGCTTTTTCTCTTGAATGCTGCCAGCATGGGGGTTCCTCAGAAGCGGGAGCGCACCTTCTTCATCGCCAGGCGGAAGGATCTTGGGCTCCCTTCTTTAAAGCTCAACTTTAATCTTCCTCCAATTGCATTCCGGCATCTTATGCAGACCAGCTCTGACAACATGCTTAATCCTGACTCCAAGATGTTTGCATACTGGTCTATCAGCAAGCCTGGCGAAAGCTTCAGCAAGCACCATCCCAAGGGCTCGTTTTTCAATGAAAACAAGATGCCGCTTCATGAAGTGGCGCCCACCCTGACAGCAAACTCTGGTTATTATCATCCGCTGGAGCCCAGAAAGCTGATTGATCAGGAATACAGGTCCATGCAGACCTTTCCGCAGGATTATGATTTTCAGGGGCTTGGAACCCAGTACATCTGCGGCATGTCAGTCCCGCCGGTCATGATGGCTCAGGTCGCCAATCAACTCAGAAAGCAGTGGTTCAAGGTCTGATGGCAGGCAAGACCAAGCAAGACGACGGCCGCAAGAACAACGGTCGGCCCCGAGCGCCCATCGACTGGCAAAAGGTCGATCAAGCGCTCATGGCCGGATGCAATGGCGTCCAGGTCGCCGCCAAGCTCGGCATCCATCCCGAGACGCTCTACAAGTCTGTTCAGCGGGATTTTAAGATGGGTTTTTCCGAGTACGAGGCCGCTAAAAAAGCCAAGGGCGATGCCCTGCTTTGCGAGCTCCAGTTCGATAAAGCCGTCAAGGGCGATACGACCATGCAGATCTGGCTGGGCAAGCAGCGCCTGGGGCAATCGGACAAGCGCGAAACCAAGACCGAGCTCAAGGCCAGCATTGCGACCGATTACGCCGATCTGGTGAGCGAATGCAATAAGGAGGGCTGATGTCCTCCGAGATCCGCACGCTGCAGAAGCGGCTCTGGAAGCGTTTCCGCTCGGATCCCAAGCTCTGGATCGAGCGCTGCCTCAAGATCATCGACAAGAAAGGCGTTGAGCGCCCCTTCAAGCTCAATCCCTTTCAGGATCACTACCTCTCTCTCCTCCTCTCGCTGTACTGGAAGCCGTATGTACTTCCGAATGGGGCTGTGGTCAACCGGCTCCAGGGCGTGCGCGAGGTCAATCTCAAAAGCCGGCAGATCGGCGGCAGCGCCCTGATCAATGCGCTGCTGCTGCACGATACGATTTTCTTTCCCGGAACCAAGACCTGGCTCTTTTGCCAGGATGAGCCGGCGAGCAAGAAGATGCTCGAGGAGAAGGTGCGCTACACCTTCAACAGCATCAACGGCAAGGACCCGCTGATTGCGATCCCGCCGGCGGATACGGACAACACCACCGAGCTGGGCTTCCCCTCGATTGCCAGCAGCTACAGCTGCCGCGGCCCGGGCCAGAGCCCCAGCGTCAGCCGCCGCAAAGGCCGCTCGATTACCCTGCGCAATGCGCTGCTCTCGGAGCTGGCCGAATGGGTCTACCCCGAGGAGCTGCTGCAGGGCATTCAGCCCGCGCTGAACGATCCGACGACAAACATCTTTATCGAGAGCTCGCCGAAGCTCAAGGGCGATTACTTCTGGCGCTTCTACATGATGGCCAAGCGCGGCGAGGCCGGCTGGCATGCCCGCTTCTGGCCCTGGTACTTCGATGATCAGCTGCGCGAGCCGCTGCTGCCGGGCGAGGCCGAGCAGATCGCCGCGAGCCTGCAGCCGGATGAAATCGCCCTGGCCGAGAAAGCCAAGCGCGAGCACGGCAAGATCATCGATTTCGAGCAGTACAAATGGCGCCGCAAGACCCAATCGGATCCGACGCTCGCGGCGAAGGGCCCGATGGCCTTCCGGCAGGAGTACCTCGAAAGCGATACCGATTGCTTCGAATCCGGCGGCACCACGATCTTCCGCGACGATGTCCACGATCTCAAGACCCTGACCACCTGCGAGCGGCCGGCGATCCCGGGCCACATGCACGCGATCGGGGTCGATGTCGCCGACGGCACCGGGGGCGATGGCGATGCCAGCACGATTGTGGTGATCGACGCGGACACCCGCGAGCAGATTTATCTCTGGGAATCGAACCTGATCGATTCGACGCAGCTGCATCACGAGATCTTCCGCGTCTGGCAGATGTACCCCGGCGCGGTGGCGATCGAGACCAACGGCATCGGCCGGGCGACGATCGCCAAGGCCCGCAGCGAGACCTGCCTCGTCAAAGACGAAACCGGCCGCGAGGTCGAGATGTGGAAATGCTGGGAAGACTTCCTGCACTGCGGCCACCGGACGTATGACGGCCTGCCAACCCTCAGCGAGAAGCCGACCACCATTCGCCTGCTGCGCGCGGATCTGCTCGAGGCCGTCAAGCACTACGGGGGCCTGAGCCCCGGCCCGCCGGATAAAATCGGCATCGGCCTGCGGATCGGCTCGCAGGCCATTCTGGATCAGTACGACGATTTTCAGCATCTCGGCGGCGGCAAGATGGGGGCCCCCGCCCCGCTGCACGATGACCGGATCATGAGCCTGGCCGCCGCCTGGCGCCTGCTGCCCGAGCTGGCCGATTACCAGCGCCTCTTCAAGAAACGATTCTCAGCAAAGGAAACACAGGCCGCCTGATGGACGAGCAATCCGCCGACAAAAAGCCCTCTGCCCGTGTGGCCGCCCTGGACCTGGGCTTTGGCCAGGCCCTGACGCGCCGCAACGGGGATCTGCTCGGCCTCGAACCGGCCCCTGATCCCGCCATCCAGGCCGCCGCCCAAAAATCTCTCCTCTCTCTCTTTCCTCAGGCCGCCAAGCTGCTCACACAGCGGATGGCGAAAGCGGCGCCGCCCAGCCAGGAATACGCCGCTACCAGCAGCAAGCCCGTCGAGCTGCCCGCGCCGGTCCCCCTCGACGCGCTCGAGCGGGTGATCCGCGAGTGCCCCGAGCTCAGCCGCGCCATTGCCGCGATCACCGTCGGCGTCGCTTCGCGGGGCTTCGCCCTGCCGGTGATCGATGCCGAGCGCGCCGCGGCGAATGAGGCCGACGCTGCCGCCGAGCATGCCGATCTGCTGGCCTGGATTCAGCGCATGTGCCCGAACCGCTCCTTCAGCCAGGTCATGAAAATCACCGTCAGCAGCCGCAAGCGCTTCGGCTTCGCGGCCTGGGAAATCCTTCGCAATATCGCCGGCCAGGTCGTCGGCATCAACCCGATCGAAGACGGCAAGACCCTGCGCTGGTGCGAGCTCGATGCGCAGCATACCGTCGTCACCCGCCAGATCCCGATTGGCGACCGGATCGAAACCGAAAGCATTCAGCGCCGCTTCCGCCGCTTCAAGCAGGTAATCAGCCCGAGCCGCTTTGGCGCGGCCCGCAAGACCATCTATTTTAAAGAGTTCATGGATCCCCGCCCGCTCAACCGCGTGACCGGGGAGTATTGGACCGCGGCCAGCCCGCCGCCGGCAGAGTTTCCGTATGCGACCGAGCTGCTGCTCTTCCCCGTGGTCGATGCCGGCGGCGAGCACCCGCAGCCGGAATGGATCCCGATCCTGCCCGATGCCCTGGCCAGCCGCGCGATAAGAATCATCAACCTCGACACGCTCAACAACGGGGCCACCCCGCCCTTCATCGTCGTGATCGAGGGCACGGTCGATGATGCCGAGCTGGCCAAGATCATGGATCAGTTCAAGGACATCCAGGGCGAGACCAGCCGCCGCCGCGCGATCTTCGTCCAGGTCGACAGCACCACCGTCGGCGCGGGCGCGAACAAGGAGGGCCTCACGCCCAAGGTGCGGATCGAGCCGATGGCCCAGCTGATGACGACCGAGGGCATGTTCCTGAAATACCTGATGTGGCTGGAGAAATCGATCGCCAGCGCCCTGCGCCTGCCGCTGCTGCTGGTGGGCAACATCGACAGCACGCTCAACCGGGCGACGGCCGAGGCCGCCCTGGTCTTCGCCGAGGATCAGGTCTTCGCCCCGGAGCGCCAGGACATCGAGGACGTGATCAACGATCAACTGCTGCCCGAGTACGTCGGCTTCAGCAAGCGGGCGGCCAACATCAAGGGCGTGAAATACCACCGCTTCGCCCTGGCCGGCTACAGCGCCGATCGCACGGCGGATTACCTGAAGCTGCTGGCCTATGAAAAGGGCGCGCTCAGCCTGAACGAGAAGCGCGCCATCATCGACACGCTGCTGCCGGATCAGAAGATCGACGCCCTGGACGAGGCCGCTGCCAACCGGCCGGCCGCGCTGCTGGCCCCTGCCGGCGGCTTGCCCGCGCAGCCCGGGCTCGAGCTGCTGCCCGAGGACAGCCCGATCACCCAGGCCCTGAAGGCCGAGATCAGCAAGCACCACTGCCAGGGCCGCCCCGTTGCCCGGCTCTATTACTACGAACAGGAGGCCGCTTAGATGGCCGATACCGCTACCCTGCTCGCCCAGCTCGATCGCCGCTTCGAGCAGGCTGTCGCCGAGGGCGCTGCCCTGGACACCCTGCCGATCAGCGACTGGGCTGCCTTCGCCGCCGGCTACGCCGCCCGCAACGCGACCCGGGCCGATGCCCGCCGCACCCGCGGCCTGGTCGCCGAAAAGATCGCCTGCCGCTGCTGGGATCTCGATTGGGTCCTGCCGCGCCTGATCGAGTACGGCTACACGATCTTTCCCTACGAGCAGACCCAATCGCACCTCTCCTTCCTCTCCTCTCTCAAGCGCCTGGAAGCGGATAGCCTGATCTACCTCGCCGCGCAGGCGCAGGCCCAGCAGGCCCAGACCGAAGCGAACCGCTCGGCCGAGAGCGCACCCCTGAAAGCCCCCGCGCCGCGCTATTACGATGACTGGGGCAACTGGATCGACTGCTACACCCGCCATCCCAGCGAGTGGGATATCGAGCGGGTCAACGGCATCAACCAGGCCCTGACCGAGCTGATCACCTACCTGACCCTGTTCGAGGCCGAGGTCGAAACCGGCGCCGATCCGCACGGCTATGCCGCCGTCGTGGCCGCGGCCCTGCCCGTGATCCAGAGCTTCCAGGCCGGCTTCCCCGCCTTCTGCGCGGTGCTGAACGAGGCCAACGTGCTCGACCTGACGGAAAAGGTCATTGTGCGCGAGCCGGTCCAGCTGCAGATCGCCCTGCCCGAAATCACCGGCAGCGAGCGCAGCCTGCAGCCGCGGGCCATCGCCGCCCAGGCCGATAAGACCGCGGCCGATTTTCAGGGCTACATGGTCGCGATTGTGCTCGAGCCCCGCAGCGCGGAGGAGATTGCCGCCGATGCCCGCGATCTGCACGGCAACTTCATCAGCAAGGAAGAGATCCGCAAGGCTGCGCTGCACTGGTCGATTCATGGCCGCAAGGTGCGGATCGAGCACGACGCCAGCACCGAGGCCCTCAACGGCGAGCACCCGGACTGGCTGAATGTCTTCAACTGGATTCAGGAAGGCGACACCGTGATCGGCGGCTACCTGGTCAAGGACGGCACCTGGCTGCAGAGCTGGCAGGCCATGAGCCCCGCCGCCGTTGAGGCCCTGAAGAACTACGAAATCAACGGATTGAGCCCCGGCGGCTATGCCACCTTCTGGCGCGATCCCAAACCCGAAAGCGAGGCTTAGCCCATGGCTGTCGATGAAAACGGCGAGCTGATCACCGGCGAGATGGAAAGTTATCAGCCAACTGAAATGACGATGTGCAAGCACCCGGCCAACGGCCGCAAGGCCCTGGTGCGGATGTCTGTCGAATCTGCCACCCAGGCTGCCGAGCTGCGCGCTGCCGGCGTGGCCGCCGATGCGCCGCCGGAGCCCGAGCCCTCCTGGCTGGCGACGCTCGACCAGCGCCTGAGCCAGGCCCTCACCCAGGCCCTGGCCCCCCTGACCAAATTCTTTACTACGAAAGGACGTGATGCCGCCATGGCAGACGCTACCGCTCCCGCTCCCCAGACCGAGGCCGAGGCCCCCCGCGCCGACGCCGTGATTTCTGACGCCGATTGGACCAAGATCGGCACGCTGATCGACGAGAAGATCGCCGCCGCCTTCGAGGCTTACAAGGCCGAGAACGCTGCTACCGACTCCTCGGCCGATGCCACTGCCACAGAGGCCGCCAAGAGCGCGGATGCTTCCGCCGAAGCGCCCGCCCCGGCCCCGGCCGACAAGTCCGCCGGCGATGTCGTCGCCCTGGCTGCCGCTATCGAGAAGATGGCAGCTGACAACGCCCAGACCCAGGCCGCCCTGCGCAGCCTGCTCAACAGCGTGCCCGCCGGCAACACCCAGCCCAGCGGCCCCGAGCTGCAGGAGACCCAGCGCGGCGCCGGCACCTGGACCAGCTCCCCCCTGAGCGCTGCGCTCGCCTCCGTCCCCAAGGCCGTCTAAGTCCCGCCGACTCCCTATCCCTGTTTCTCAGGCCCGCGTTCCTCCCCGGAAGCGGGCCTTTCGCATGCCTGCCCATCATTCATTCCTGAAAGGAACCCCTCATGAGCAATTCCGATATTCTCGCCCGCGTCCTGGTCCAGAAAGGCGTCCTGACCGATGCCGATCTCTCCGGCGGCGCCACTCTCAACGCTGCCCAGCGCGAAGATCTGGCCGATCTGACGATCGCCGCTTTTGGCCTCGCGGAGCACGCCACGGTCGAAAAGATTTATGACACCTGGGATTACGATTCCATCGAGCTCACCGGCCGCTACGCCGAGCTCGACAACGGCACGGAATCCGCCGGCCGCAAGCCCAGCAGCTACAAGCTGACCCTGGATCCGGTCCCCCTCAAGACCGTGCTGACCCTGCAGGATTCCTTCCTGCGCAAGCTGGCCACCAAGCCGATTCCCGAAGAGCAGAAGGCCAAGATCCTGGCCGAGGCCCAGGGCATTGCCATGGCCAACGACATCGACCGCATGATCCTGTACTCGAACACCCTCGGGCCCAGCATCAAGGAAGCCGATTTCCTGAACAACGGCAGCGGCCACGCCACGAACCGCGTCAAGGACACCACCTTCAGCGAGTTCAACGGCCTGATCGCCGCCGCCGATGCCTCCGGCTCGGCCATCCTGACCCACGACGCCGCCAGCAGCTCGGATCTCGGCCTGGTCCTGCGCGAGATGTACAAGAACCTGCCCCCGGCCTACCGCACGGGCAAGGCCAACAAGCAGGATCTGCGCTACTACATGCCCTCGGATCTCTACGAGAACCTCAAGAGCCAGCTGCAGAAGCGCCAGACCCACTATGGCGACTGGGTCCTGACCAAGGGCCAGGGCGAGAGCGAAGAGGCCATCTTCTTCAACGGCATCCTCTGCGTCGAGCTGCCCCTCTTCGACATCAATCCGTATGTCGTCGAGCACATCACCATGAACGGCACCACGGCCAAAAACCTGAAGTACAAGCCGATCAGCGCGTCGACCTTCTACGCCAACGCCGCGGCGCTGGGATCGACGGCGACCGCCCCGTATGTCGATACCACGGACTATGTGCTGAACACCACCAACGGCACCGTCGCGGTCGCGGCCTCTGGCAGCGCCATCGGCAACACCGATTCGGTGAAGTACATGTACCAGACCCTGCCGCAGATCTTCCTGACCAAGAAGAGCAATTTCATCATCGGCGTGAGCGTCAACGACATGCTGATGGAAACCGAGCGGCACGCCAACAAGGGCGCGACCGATTTCGTCACCCGCACCCGCTACAGCTACGGCTTCGTCAAAGCGGGCTGGGTCAGCCGCGCGATCAATGTCGCCGACACCGTGATCGCCAGCTACTGAGCTTAGGCAGGGGCGGGGCCAGAGGAAAGCCCCGCTCCTGCAATCCCTCTCTCCTCTCTCTAACTCAGGCGCTCGCCGCCTTCAGGAGCCATGCCCATGTTCAAAGTCACCCTTACCGCTGGCGGCCCGCTCTCCGGGCCCGCCTACGATCGCCGCTACGAGCCGGGCGTTACCTACGACTACCCGGAATCGAAGCGCGCGTATGTTGAAAGCCTCAGCGGCCGTTTCGAGGTCGTCGAAGTGCCCGACGCCAAGCCAGCCCCTGCGCCTGCCGCCAAGGCTCCCGACGCCAAAGCCCCGGCCGCAGGCGATAAATCGGTCAGCAAGAAGGCCAGCTGATGCGCACGCTGCTGAACCGCTACCTCGACACCGACGGCGACGGCTCGGGCACGAAGAACGCGCGCGGCACGTACCTGGCGGCAACGGACTTCTTTCTGGCCCCGGGCACGGAGGAATCCTTTGTCGTCGAGAGCCTGACGATCAAGATCGAAGCCACCGGCGCCCTGAGCGCAGCCGATTACGGCACGCTGCCCGCGCTGGCTCCGACCGGGATCGGGCTCTACCACGACAAGGGGCCGGCGGCCGGCGGCCTGATCGATCTGCTTGATGGCATCACGATCACGCGGCATTACGAATGGCTGACCCTGCCTCACAAGGCCCCGCATGTGGACACGACCCCGCTTGGTGGCGTGACCACGAACTTCTTCCTGGCCGAGATCTGCTTTCGCGAGCCGCTGATTCTGGTCGGCAAGTATGCCCAGGCCCTGCGCGTGCGCCTGCCGGCCGAGGACTTCAGCGGCCTGGACGGCCATTACTTCCTGGCTCGCGGCACGGTTGGGGGCTCGGTCTAAATGGCCTATGCCAGCGTGGCCGATCTGCGGGCCGAGGGCGTGACCGGCACTAGCTCGACGGCGTACACCGATGCCACGGTCCAGGCCGCGATCGACTATGCCAGCGAGTACATCGAGCGGGTGACGGGGCTGTTTTTCGAGGCGACCACGGACACCCGGGTTTTCGACGGCTCGGGCACGCGCCGGCTCGCACTCGACGTGCCGCTGCTGACGCTGACCAAAGTGGAATGGCTGCAGTTCGGCAGCACCTGGTCGGACGTCACCGATCAGAACACCTTTCGGCTCTACAACCGGATCCCCCAGGATCAGAAGTACCCGCGGATCGAGATCTACCACAGCCAGACGCACATTCAGACTTCGGTCTTCGGCGTCTGGCCCGAAGGCCCTCAGAATGTCCGGATCTCCGGCTCCTGGGGCCTGGTCGAGAACACCGGCACCCAGGCCAGCCCGCAGTATGCCGTGCCCAAGCTGATCGCCAAGGCCTGCAAGATCCTGGCGGTCGCCTGGCTCGATACCATCGGCGACGGGCAGTTGCTGGCCGTGCTGCGCAGCTACGGCGTGACCGAGGAGCGCACCAAGCACCATAGCTACAAGCTGGCCGATGCCATGGCCGCCGGCGAGCTGACCGGGATCCCGATTGTCGATCAGATCCTGCGCCAGTACAAGCGATCGGTTGGAGCTGGCCGGGTATGAGTTACAGCGCGCGGGCGATCGATGGCACCAGCAAAACCGTTGCGCCGACCTACCGGATCGATTCGATTGCCGGCGAGGCCGTCGCCCATTACCTGACGGATGTGATCCCCTGCCCGGTTGGCGGCATCCGCCCGAGCCTGGGCCGCACGGAGCTCGTCACGATCACGCCGCTGAGCTTTGCCGGCGGCACGGTCACGCCCGGCACGGCCTTTACCCTGCGCGCCCAGGTCGAGCTGCTCAAGGCCCGACGCCACAGCAGCCAGCGCTCGCCCGACATGCCCGAAACCGTCGGGAGCCTGCTCGTGCTCGGTGCCGATCAAAGCAAGGTCTCCAAGCTGCTCGATCTGCGCTTTGCCGATGCGCTCGAGGGCCGGGCCTTCTCCGGCTGCTACGTGATCCAATTGCTGCCGCCGCCGGTGGTCACGGTCGCCGGCAATCCGCTGCTGAGCCTGCCGGCGACGACGACGCCGGCGAGCCCGGTGACGCTGACGCCGCTGGAAGTCGATCTGACCGAGCAATGGGTCACCGAGGGCAATGCCCGGCGCAAGCTCGGCGACGCCCGGATCGTGGTCGATCGCGGCGAGGCCACGCTCGATGCGCTGATTGCCGACGGCGCCTTTCTCTCGATTCTGGCCTACGGCAAGGCCGCCAACGCCGCCGAGCTCTATCGCGTCACCGGCCGCGACGGGACGGAGCGCGGCATCACGATGCTGCCGACCTACCACTGGCAGATCTATTTGACCCGGGTGGGCGCATGAGCCTGAAAACCACGGCCTTCAATGTCGAAGGCAGCTTTCACACCCTGCTCAGCGGCCATGTGGCCACGATCAAGACCGAGCTCAATGCCGCCCTGGGCTCGAATTACGCGCTGGTCTACCACGCCCAGCAGCAGCCGGCGAGCTTCCCTAGCGTCCGCGGCTGGTTCAACCAGCCCGGCCAATTGATCGCCGCGCGCCACCGGGCCGGCGCAACGGTCCAGGTCGATATCTTCGCCAAATCCGCCAGCGCGGACATGAGCGAGGCCCGCCGCCAGGTGCTGCTGATCCGCGACAGCCTGATGGACAAATTGGGCTTTAGCACCCAGCGCAACGGCTTTTACAGCTACTTCGACGTCAAGGACTACTTTTCAAACCCGACAACACCCGCCACGCTCAGCCGCTGCCGGCTCGAGCTGGCGCGCGGCTGGCGGGAGCTGCCGGATGATCAGCCCCTGGTGATCCGGCAGCTGGCCGATTTTCGATTAATTTTCGTTTAAGGAGAATGATGACATGGTGGATTTCACCCAGAACAACACCGCCCCGGATCTCGTTGGTCGCGACAATAACTTTGCCGTCGATCTGTTCTTTGCCCCCAAGGCCGCCAACCTGACGGCGGCGAGCACCAGCGGCTGGCGCCGGGCCGGCGCGACCGAGCCGGGCTCGTACAATGCCGAGTTCAGCACCAACGTCAACAGCACCATGCTGGGGACGACCAAGACCAAGAAAAGCTTTCACATCAACGAGCAGAACGCGGCCCTGAGCGCGAACCTGACCGAAATCACGCCCTTCGGAGAGGACCTGATCAACAAGACCGATCTGGTGCCGGTCGTGACCTACGGCAGCTTCAGCGGCACGATCGCCGTCGGCGGCGGCGGCCTGAGCCTGCTGACCCTGGGCGTGGCGGCCACGATCAACGACGGCACGATGCTGGAAGTGGTGATCGGGACGGGCCTGAGCCAGTACAAGGACTACCGCCGCGTGTCCGGGGATGTCAACAATTCCACCACGGTCAATCTCGAAAGCGCGCTGGACGAAGCGCCGCAGAATGCCGCCGTGGTCAAGGACGTCACGAAGATCGTCTGGAAACGCGGCGGCGTCACGCTGGCGCACCGCTCCTTCCTGGGCGTGATCTCCGGCGACAACGGCGACACCATCCTGCACTACGCCAAGGACACGGTGGTCACGCAGGGCAATGGGCAGTACCCGGATGCCAATGTCGGCAAGAACACGCTGCGCTTTGAGATCATCCCGCAGACGGAAACGATCAACAGCAAGAAGCAGCCCGTGCTGATGGAAGAGACCATCCTCTTCGCGGCCAACCCCTGAGCCTGAATGAGAGCCTCTGACTTTTCGCTCGCAGACGATGCCCCGGCGCATGTGTACGTGCACCGGGGCTATGTCCTGGATCAGCATGTGACCGGCCTGGTGCGGAATCTGCCCGCCCCGGGCCGGTCCTATTTTGGCTTGGAAAACGCCGGGGTCTTTCGCGAGCAGCTGCGCCGGCGCCGCACGATGCATGTGCTGATCGAGCAGCGCGGCAGCGATACCCCGATTGAAGCCCGCGTGCGCTGCATCGACGGCGCGGTGATGGTGCTCGAGAGCCCCTTGGTCAACCCGCCGCAGGTCGGGGCCTGCGTGCAGCTGCTGCTGGGCTACCGGCGCACCTTCATCGACGCCCGCCTGGCCGAAAAACTGGAAAAGGAAGAAACCGTGTGGATTTAGACAAGCTGATCGAAACCCTGAGAGCCGGCGGCGCCAGCCAAGCCGAGATTGACCAGGTGGTGGAAAGCTATACCGCTGCCAAGTACCGGCCCAAGGCTGTGGCGCTGACGCCGGCCTTTTACCTCGCGTCGGACGCCCAGGTGATGCTGGGGGCCACGCCGCACACGCTGCGCCTGATGAACATGGACGATCTGCGCCGGCTGCTGCCGAAGGTGATCGAGTTCACCCGCTTCCTGATTGCCGAGCAGGGCAGCGATCGGACGCCCGAGCAGCTGCTGGCCCAGACCCATCCCATGGGCATGGTCGGCGTCGTGGTGCACAAGCTGCTGGAAATCAATCTCAAGGGCGAGTACCCGGAATGGTTCGTCGCCCTGCTCGAGGAGCTCGCCGTCCTGGTCAGCACCGAGAGCCGAAGCCTGAGCGCCGCCGATCTGATCAGCCTGCCGCCGAGCCAGCTGACCGAGCTGATTCAAAAACTGGTCGAGGTCAACCAGCGGGATTTTTTAGCGCTGTGGGCGAGCGTGCCGCCCGGTATCCGCTCGACGATCTCTACCCTGGCATCACGGCTTACGAGCGCCGGGAAAGCGCTAAGCACAAGCCTTTCGCGACTGGAAAATTCATCTGGTGGAGCCGGCTCTACTGGGAAGCCTACATCTTCAAGCCCCTCCGCAGCGGCGAGGGCGGCAACCTCTCGGAGGAAAGTCTTGGCCGGCTGACGCTGGCCCGGGTCTTCGAGATGCGTGAGGCCGTCGCTCAGGCCGCGCTGGTCCAGGGCTTCCTGATGGATCAGCGGATGCCCAAAGACGGCAAAGCGCCCCCCGCCACGCCCGAGCCGGTCTTCAAGGACATTCGGGACGTTCAGCGCTTTTTGCACCAAGAACAAGGATTTGGAAGGATCATCCGATGACGATTCGCGTAATCACCCCGCGGCCGGCCGTCACGCCGCGCGAGGCCCTGCTGGACTCGATCGCCGCTTTCGTGGCCTCTGAGCCGGCCCTGGCCCAGTACTTTCCGGCGGATCACCCGCTGCTGGCCTTTGAGTTTCTGCATTTGTCGGAATCGCTCACGTTCAAGGTGAGCCTGCGATCGGTACCCGAGCGCTTCGCGATCGGCTGCGCGGCGGTCTTCGAGATGAGCACGCTGGCCCTGGCCGAGGAGGCTTTTGCCCTGGCCTTTCACAGCGTGGTCCGCGCCCTGCTGTTCTGGCAGCCGGAGGCCGATCTCAGCCGCGAAAACCTGCGCCTGATCGATCCGCAGGGGCAGATCGAATGGGACGCGGTAGCGGCCTTCGTCGCGCGCGCGCTGGCCCCTCTGCCCTTTGCCTGCGATCGGGAGGATACCGACGAGCAGATCGCCTTTCGGCTGGCGCCGCGCCCGGAGCTCGGCGCGGTCCCGCTGACGCTGCGGATGGCCCGCCAGCTGATGCAGGCCACCTATGGCCCCATGGCCGCGCAGTCCGGCCATTTCCGGGCCAACGAGGCCCTGAAGGATCACCTGCTGATCCAGCTGACGCGGCTGATCCTGCAGCTGATGACGCCGGAGCAGGCCGCGGCCCACCGGGAGCGCCTGGCCCAGCACGCCGCGAGCCAGGCCGCCCTGCGCGATCCTTTCTATGACCAGGCGAACCCCCGGGACGCGGCCGAGCGGCTGGCCCAGTCCCTGAACCAGCAGATCGAGTCCCTGCGCCTCTGATGGGCACGCTGGATATTCTGACGGACGCCGCGGCCCAGACCGAGTATGAGCAGCGCCTGCTGATGCTCCAAGAGCGGCGCGGGGCCCTGGACATGGATCTGATCGAGGCCCTGATCTACCGGGCCATCAACGAGCCGGGCCTGGCCAATCTGGCCGGCTGCCCCTTCGAGCGGGTCTCGATCCATACCAAGCTGGCGGGCCTGCGGCGGCTGGTTCCGGATCCGGTCTGATTACCGGCCCAGACGCTCCTCAATACGGTTCAGCATGGCTTCGATCCGGGCCTGGCTCTCTTCCAGCGTGTGCTGGTTTTGCCGAATCTCGCCAATGGCGTAGTCGATGGCTTCAAAGCGGGCGTTGTTGGCCTCGAAGAAATCGACCAGCCGATCCAGGCTGTCGCTGAAGGATTGGGTCATTCCCCTGAAATGCTCGGCCGTCTCTGTGAAGGGCGCCGTGGCGCCGGTGATGGTGTTGACCGTGGACTCGCTCGCTTCACCCAGCACGCCTGCGAGCCTTCCAAAGACCTCATCTAACCTGTCGGGCAGATGATTCAGCGTGGCCTGCATCAGGTCAAGGCTGATCTGCAGCGCTTCCAGAGTGAGCCGGAGCTCGATGGCGTCCTTTGGATTCCCGTTCTGGCGCAGATTTTTCACGTTTTCACCTCATCCTATGGTTTTTCCCAGTTTACCCCATCAAGGAGGGGCTTATGACCGTTCGAAAGCATGGCCCCGCCGGGCTCGTCACCAATGCCGATGCCATGATCCAGAAGATTCAAGGCCTGAACTATCCCAGTCGGGTCGTCGGCAAGGTCTGGACCGATCTCGAGCACGCGCCCCATGTGGAATATGGCACGCACAAGATGTCGCCGCGCGCCATGATCCGGCAGTCCATCCCCGCGATCAAAGCCTATGGCGCTCAGCTATGGGCTGAGCGCACCCGCGCAGGCCTGCTCACACCGCTGGACCTGAAGCGCTGGGCCGATGACGTGCTGGTGATGGCCAAAGAAGAGATTGAGCACAACACGCCGCCGGGCGACTGGGTAGCGCACCCGCCGAAAGATCCCGATCGTAAGCACCTGCAGGAATCCTGGCAGATTGAAGAGGCAAGGCTTGAGTAATGGCTGACGAAACGCTGTTTTGGGGATTGGACGTTGATACACGCGGTATCAATCAGGCCTTTGCCGCCCTTGTAGCCGGGGTCCAGAACGCTGACCGCACGCTGACCGCGCTGGTCAAAGAGGCTGGTCAGGGCTTTACGATGATCGCAAAGGAAATTCAAGGCGTAAGCGCAGACATGCGCGGTGTGCTGGCGCCTGCGGTGGCTACCGCAGGCAAGGCGGGCCGCAAGGGATTGGACGAAGCCGCACAGGCCGCGCGCCAACTCAAAGCCGAAGCCAGGGCTGTTGCCGTCGAAGTCACGAGCCTGACCAAGCAAGCTGACGCCATGGCGAAAGCCTTCCGCCAGGCGGACATGTCCAAATGGGAAAAGGCGGCCGACAATTACGCCAGCAAGCTCAAGGACGCCCAGGGCACGGTCGCGCGGATCCAGCAGAAACTCGCCGATGCCAAAACGACCGATGAGCAGCGCGCGAAGCTCGCCGAGCAGCTCGCCAAAGCCCAGGCCGAGGTGCTGCGCCTGCAGGACGGCCAGGCCAAGGCGTCCGCGCGCGCGGCTGCCGAGGCCCAGAAGCAGGCCCAGGCCGAGCTCGACAAGGCGCAGGCCCTCAAGAAGGCTGAGCAAGAGAAGGCCGCCGCTGTCGCCAAGACCCGGCAAGAGCGCGAGGCCTCTGCCAAGGCTGCTGAAGCCGAGCGCCAAGCTGCGGCCAAGGCTGCCAAGGAAGAGCGCGAGGCTGCCGCCGCAGCTCAAGCAGCAGCCCGCTCCCTGGCAGCCGGCCAGCGCGAGCAGGAGCGCCAGGCCGTCGCCGCTGCCCGCGCGGCTGAAAAATCCCTGGCGGCCGGCCAGCGCGAGCGGGATCGCAATGCCGCCGGCCTGAACCGGGGCGTCGACCGCTTCGACAGCAGCCTCAGCGGGCAGATCGGCGCGATTGCGACCACGATCCGCCAGGCCGGCATGACCGAATGGCAGAAGCTGGCAGATGATTACGGCGCGGCGATCAGCAGGGCCCATGGCCGGGTCAAGGAGCTGAAGGCCTCCCTGGACGGGACGTATGTCAGCGAGAAAGACCGGCTGGCCATTCAGCAGCGGATTGCCGAGGCAGAGAAGCAGATCGGACAGTTGACCGCGGTTTCCGCGCAGCATGTCGATCAGGTCCGGGTCGCCGAAGAGAAGCGAGCGCAGGCGATGCGCGCCAGCGCCGCCGAGGTTCGCCAAGCTCTGCAGGACGCAGCCACCATTGCCGGAACCATTGGCGGCGCCATTTTAGCCGGCTTCGGCGGCGCGGGCAAAAAGTTTGCAGAACTGTCCGATCAGACCGCTGCTTTCAAGGCCACTGCCAATGCGACAGAAGCTGAAGTTAAGACGCTGGTTGATACCGCCAAAGGCCTGGAAGGCATCAAGACTACAGCCGCAGCCCAAGCAGCTGTTGAGTTGACCCGCGCCGGCTTGTCGGCTAAAGAAGCGACCGAAAACCTGGGCCTGTTCAACAATGCCGCCATTGCGACCGGCGAGTCGATGGACACGGTCAGCAAGATCATCCTCTCGACCAATCGCGCCTTTGGCCTGTCCAATGCCGAACTCAAAAACACCGGCGATATTCTCGCCCGCACCGCCAACGTCAGCGCGACGAATATTGCGGAAGTCGGGCACGCCATGTCCATCATGGCCTCAACCTCCAAAACCACCGGTCAGAGTCTGATCGGAATTTCAACCGCCTTTGGGGTCCTGCGTGATGCCGGCGTGTCTGCCGAAATGGCGGCGACCGGCCTCAAGAACGCCCTCGGAGACATGAATTCCCCGACCGACAAGCAGACGGCAGCCATGGACCGGCTGTTCAAGACCACCAACGCCGTGAAAAAGGTCTTTCAGGAGAACGGCGAGGTTCGCGAGTGGGCCGATGTCATGGCCGATATTCGCAAGCAGCTCGAGGGCATGTCGAAAGTGGAGCAGGGACAGATCCTCAAGCAGATCTTTCCCGATGAGCGGGCCTTCAACATCGTCCAAAGCTACCTGGCCCAGACCGAGGAGAAGATTGCCAGCAACACCCAGGCAATGAGTGCCTATGGCGATGAGATTGATCGTGCCGCCGGCATCATGAAGGAATCCTTTGGGCACCAGATCCGCGAGCTGCAAAAGGACTTCGAGGATCTGCAGTTGGAGGTGGCCGAAGACGTGCTTCCGGTGCTCAAGGCCCTGGTTGGCGGGGCCAAAGAGGTGATCGAAGTCTTCGACAGTATCCCCGGCCCGATCAAGACCATCATGGAGTATGTGGCGCTGCTGGCGGGCGGAGTCTTTACGGCGTTTGCCGGCACGGCCGGGATCGTTTTTGTGGTTGGCAAAGGCATTGAAAGCTTCACGACCCTGGGCAATTTGCTGAAGGGCAAGGTGGCTGTAGATGCAGCCGCAGCAGCCAGCGGTATCGGCAAGGTCGGCGAGGCCGGCAAAGTAGCAGCAACTGGCGGGCTCGCCACCTTCGGCGCCGCCGCTCTCGGTCTGGTTGTCGCAGGCGGCGCCATCTTCCTGCTGCTCAAGGCAGTCAAGGATCTCAACCAAGCGCTTGATCAGCTTGACGACAACCTGCAGACATCGATCGAAGCCAGGCAGGAGTTTGCTGGCGCCCTGAAGCAGGCCTTGATCCTTGAGTCCGAGGGCAAGAAGCTGACGCATGAGCAGATCCGTGACGCTGCGCGCGATGCCCAGACGCTCATCAATGAGAATACGACCAAGCTGCAGAAGCTGAAAGAGCTGCTGCCCGAGCTTGAGCGCCTACGCCGCGAGCAGGCTGCGGCCGGCCCCCAGCAGATGGCTCCCAAAGGCGGCGCGGTCTTCAACCCTCGGCCTGGCCGGATCAAAGAGTTGGAAGAAGAACTGCAGAAGCTTGGCTTTGTTGAGCTCGCAAGCGGCAAACTGCGCGGCCAGCTGTCTGCCATAGCCCAGGAGCTGATCAGTCTCGATCAGCATCAGGCACGCTTCGTCAAGCGGGCGGGTGAGCTCGGCCAAAAAGAGCGAGAAGCGGCAGCCAATGCGGTCAAGCATCAGGTCGATCAGATCAACAACGCCGAAATCCGGCTCGACCAGATGGATCGCGAGCTCAAGAAACAGCTCGACCTGAACAAGGCCCGCCAGATCGACCGAGACAAGGCGATTGCCGCCGCCGAAAAGCAGGCGCACGCGCACAATCATGGCGGAACGCTGCATCTGGATCCCCGTGCGTCGGGCGTGGGGGCTATGACGTCCGATTACGGATGGCGCACCCATCCGATCTTTGGGACCAAGCGGATGCATACTGGCCAGGACTTCGCTGTTGCCCACGGCGCGCCGATCAAGTCCCAGCTCGAAGGCACGGTCGCCTTTTCCGGCTGGGCCGGCGGCTACGGCAAAACCGTGATTGTCGAGGTGGCTCCAGGCAAGTATATCCTCTATGCCCACAACTCCGAACTGACCAAGGCGGTGGGCGATACCGTCAAAAAGGGCGAAATGATTGCTCGTGCCGGCAGTACCGGCAACAGCACTGGTCCGCATTCGCATCAGGAGATCAGATCCGGTCGCGCCGGCATTCGCAACACCATGGCCGGCATGGAGATCGTTGATCCGCGCACAGGCACGGCTTACTCAGGCTCTGTGCGCAACTTCGCGCAAGAAAAGCTTGAGAGCGAAGCCCGGACCCTGCAGGACAACTTGGCTGTCTGGCAGGCCTTTCTGAAGAAATATGAGGCTGCGCTGGCCGCGCTCGATACGGCAGACAAGGATTATGCGACCAAAAGCAAGCAGCTCGGCGACAAAATCATCGCCGCGCAACAGCAGGTCACGGAAACCCGCCAAAAGCTGCAGGAAAAAGGCTTCGACATCGACAAGCTGGAGCTCAAGGGCGCCGAAGACGCCATCAAAGAGCGGCGCCGGGCCATCAGCGACGAGTTGAAACGCATCAAGGGCGAATTTGACGCGTTTGCCAAAGACGCCCACAAGGCTGCCGAGGAAGGGAAGAAATTCTTTTACGAAGCTCGCCAAGAGCCCGAGGACATCACCGAAAGCCGCGCCTTCAACATCCTGGGGGAAATGACCAAGCAGATTGAGGCGGGTGAGCAAAAGCTGCTGCAGATGCGCGAAAAGTATGCCGAGGCCCGCAAAAACCTGCCGCTGATGGGGCCTGATGAGCGCAAGCAGCTCGAAGGCCTGAAAGCACTGATCGATGAGCAGGTTGATTCTGTGGGCCGGCTCAAATTCCAGCTCAAGGAGCTTGGCGGCACCTTTGAAGACCTGCCGGGCTGGGGCGATCGAAAGAATGTTCTGGGCACCGGCGTGCTGTCCTCATTGGCCACTGCTCTGGCCGGCAATGATTTGGACAAGTACCTCGACAAGCTTGATGACGCCAACGACAAAGGCCGCGAGTTCGTCGCGGCCCTCATGGGCAATGCCGAAGCGCTGGAGTCCTTCAATCTGGCGCTTGAGGGTGATTTCGTCGATATCGAGCATTTGGGCCAGCTGCTGGGATACTCCACGCAACAGCTCAAGGACATGGGCGTCCAGGCCGACGAGCTCGGCCGGGTCAATCTGGATTTCCTGAACACCCAGATAGGGCTGACAGAGAATCAACTGTCTGAGCTCATGAATACCTTGGGTCGCGCCGATGCCATGAAGGACTGGAGCCTGGGTATCGATGCGGCGGTCAAGGCCCTTGAGAAAATCAAGGCGGTTGCTCCGGCCGTCTCCGAAGGTGTCGCCATCGGGATTGAAGGGGCTAAGGCTTGGGGCGGCGAGCTGGCGGATGCCATCGGCAACATCGTCGGCACGATCGGAGGCCTGGGCGCAGCATTCCGCCAGTTTGGCGGCGAAGCGGCCGAGGCCTTTGCTGGCGTAACGGACGCCGCCGCCGGTCTGACCTCGGGCATTGCTGGCCTTGTGGCAGCTGTCGCTAGCAAAAGTCCTTTTCAAGCCGTCTCTGCAGGGGTCCAGATCATTGGCTCCGTGTTTGCGGGCGTGACGGCCCTCATCCATGAAAGCACAAAGCAGGCTCAGGCCTTCAATGATGAACTGCTCCGAACCAAGCGCCTGTCTGGTGACCAGAAGGAAGCCTATCTGGAGCAGGCCGTCATTGACCGCGAGCGCGCAGGCAAGGACAGCAAGCCTGCCAAACAGGCCTTATTCGTGCATCAACGCACCAAAGCTCGCGATGAGCTGATTGATCCTCTTCAGAAAAGCCTGGCCTATGCCGTTGTTGGTGAAAATGGAGAGTTGGATCTGGATGCAACGGAGCGGAATATCAATGAAGGCTTTGCCAGAGAGTTGGCCAACCCCAAGCTCGCCTCGGACAGCCCTGCGAAAATCAAGGCCCTGCGCGAGAAAGCTCTGAATGACCTTAAAGAAATTCGCTTTCAGATGTCTGAGGCGCAGCGCGATATTCAGAACAACTGGCTTTCTCTGACGGAAGGCGCTGCTGACGCGGCAGATAAAAGCACAGCAAAGGTTGAAGAGAGCACGGAAAGCCTGCTCAATTACTTCCGCGAGTTGGCCCGCGACGACCGCCACAAGGATTTGACGGAGGAGTTTCTCGATACGGTGGTGGGCAAGGATGCCAGCGGCGAGGCAAGGGATCGTGCTCGTGCGGCGGCCGAATCGGTTGCTTCGGAGTATCAGGCTGTTATGCATGATGTTGATGAGGCGTTCAAAGGCAGTGGCGGCTTGGCTGGCGAAGCCGGCTGGAAGGAATGGACCGAACGGCTTGAGAAGCTGATGCCCGGCTTCCGCAAGCGCATCACTGAGGCTCTGGCCAAGGCCAATCAGGAAGCCCGCGAAAAAGACCGGGCCAACTTTGAAAAAGACCTCAAGGCCCGCGAGGACCAGTTCAAAGCGCAGATTGAAGCCCTGAAAAAGGCGGCTGGCGATCTCTATGAGGAAGAGGCCCAGGACATCCGTGAGCTGATCAAGCTGGACGAACAGCGGATCAAGGGGTTGGAGAAGGCAAACAAGCTGATTGAGGACCGGATCCGGCTTAAGGAAGATGAGCGCAAAAAGGATCTGGCGGACTTCGAGGGCCAGGATCTCGGGGAATTTGCCAAACTGGTCAAGCAGGTTGATTTTGATGCTGAGTTGCGCCAAGGTCTGAAAGACATTCACAACCCCGATGGCGTGCCTACGGGCACTTACAGCGGCCAGAGCCATCTGGAGGCGATGAAGGAGCGGCTAGATCTGCTGCGCCTGCAGAACGAGAACAAGCTGGGGCTTGAGCAGTACGATCCCGCCAATCCCGCCAAGAACAAGGCGGCCTATCTGACTGAGCGGAAGCGCATCGATGCTATTGAAGCCCGGTTTGTTGAGGAAGAGCTGAAGCGGACGGACCTGACCAATCGGCAGCGTCTGGAGCTCGAGGCCCAGATGAATGCGGCCTACAGTGATTTCAAGCAGGCTCATATTGAATCGCTGAACAATGCCAAGGATCAGGAAATTGCCATCCTGCAGGAGCAGATCGACGCCAACAGCCGGGCGGCCGACAATATCCGCAGCTCCATCGCCACTCACCAGGAAGCACTGGATGACCTGAGCAGCCGTTATCAGGCGCAGCTAAGCCAGATTGATGAGCGGATCGCGTCGGTAATGGACAGTCAATCGGCCTGGGCGGGATCGGCCCAGGCGCTTAAGGAGGGGATTGAGGGCCCGCTGAACGATATCATCAGCCTCTACCAAAAAGCCAAGAAGGCTATCAAAGACGCTTTCAATGCCGGGGTCCCAAATGTCGCTCAGATTGGCCTGGACTATGCCGCAGGCCACGATGGCAAGCGGTATGCGACCACATCAGAGCTCTGGGGTTTGGGCAAGAAGATGGCAACCGGTGGCGTCGTCCCGCCCGGTTTCCCGAACGATACCTTCCCAGCAATGCTCAACAGTGGCGAGCCGGTATTCCCGGCATGGTTCGCAAATCTGCTTGAGCAAAGTTACCGGATGAACATGGGCGGCCCACGAACCATCCACAACCAAAGCCGGGGAGATGTGCATGTCCATGTTCATGGCGGCGATATCGAAGCCGTTCGCCGAGAGTTCCGTAAGGCTCTGAGCGAGTCAGAGTATAGTGGCGCTCGCATCAATGGGGCCAATTATCTGAACTAAAACAGCCTAACTTGGACAGCGGTATAGCCGGCTGTTGATAATGAACCTGAAATCTCCAGTTTGACCGCCTTGAGATGGGGTGATGTCATCAATGACTGCTGTGTTTGCACCATTTGTTACGGCTTGGACGCGAAGATCGGCTAGTGCCTGCTCGTAATTGCCAGGAATGAACGGATTTTGTTTGTTCAAACCAATCGCCTGGATGGCTTTGAGATACCCACAGCCCTTTGGTTCATCCTTGGTAACCTGCACTGCTGCAACAGCCCTGTTCCAACGCTCTAAAGCCTCTTGTTCCTTCTGGATCTCTTCGGGCGATTTCTTGTAATGGCATCCCGCCAGCAGCAACACAGCAACCACAACTCGTTTCATGACCACTCCTCCGGTAGAAGATGGCCTGATTATACCATCGCTCCCGGCCCGTGCCCGGTGACAAAATACCAGATCCGCCTCCTCTCTCCTCCTCTCTCGAGCGCCTGGCAAAGGTGAAACTATTTCACCTTTAGCGCTGCCGCCTTGAGAGCCTGCTCAAACGATTGAGAGAGCGTCTCAAAACTTCGCCTGCCGCGCTTGAGAGGGCCGGCTACCGTGGTACAGTCAAGATAGGCTGGCCCGTATCAGATACGCTCCTTTGGCGCGCAGGATCCACTTCTTCAGCAAGCAGGACCGCTTGGGATATCCCAAGCGGTCTTTTTCGTCACGCCCGCGATCCTGAGGATCGCGGTTGCCTTTGCCCTCTGCCTGTACCTGGCCGGGGGCTTTCTTTATCAAGACAGCCCGGTGCATCGGGCCGGCGGGTTTGCACCCTCCCCGCCGGCCCGATGCCTTGCGGCTTTGGGAGGCCCCGTGAGCAGCTGCTCGATCGATCTGAATCAACTGTACTCGGCCCTGAACAACCCTGCCAGCCAGGCCGATTTTCTCACTCCCGGCTATGTCGAGCCGGATGGCCCGCCCTGCGCCTGGTCGATCCTGATCTTCCATGAGGGCACCGGCTACGAGTTCAGCCACTTCTACGCCAGCTGCTCTATGGCGATCACCCTGCCCTTTGGCGAGCGCGGCCAGGCCCGCTTTGTGATCGCGGATTACGACGAGGACGCCACGATCCTGCCGTTCATCCCGGTCGAGGAGCAGTACATCGAGATCTGGAACCGGGATCAGGACTATCTGTACTTCGCCGGCTACACCCGGGACATCCTGCAGACCTACCTGCAGGCCCGGGCCGATGGCACCGAGGCCGCGACCTACACGATCACCTGCACGGATCTCTTTCACGAGCTCGAGCGCGGCGGCGAGAACGGCTCGGTCAACAAGGTCTACCAGAACAAAACCCTGGGCTTCATCCTCAGGGATGTCATCAATCGGTACACCACGCTGGATGGCTCGGATATCGATCCCGCCCTGGGCTACACGGAGGAATCTTTCCCGATCGCGGCCAAGACCCCGGCGCAGGTGCTGCAGCAGATCATGGAGCTCACCGGCACGACCTGGATCATCGAACCGGCCACGAAGAAGGTCAAGCTGCTCAGCCGCGACGACGGCGCGATCCGCTTCCCGGTCCAGATCACCGAGGCCAACAAGTACGAGTACTTCGATTTCGAAACCTTCAGCATCCGGCGCCAGAACGACGCGATCCACAACCAGGTCGAGTTCTGGTTCAACGAAAAATACACCAAGGGCACCGTCAATGTCAGCCAGACCAGCAACATCGTCGTCGGCCATGGCGCAAGCCCGGAAACCGATTGGGACGGCCTGCCCGGCGATCTGAGCTTCAAGCTCAGCGCGAGCTCGGCGATCTACCGGGTCGAAAAGAACCTCAGCAGCGGCGCGACGCAAGAGCTCAGGCTCAGCTCGGCCTTTGCCGAAGCGACGGCGACCAACCAGGCCTACGAGCTGCGCGGCCGGCGGCGGCGGGTCTTCGCCTCAGATGCCGAATCGATCGGCATGATGCGGGCGCTGGGCCGGGGCTCAGGCATTTTCAACATCGTCATGACCGACGATGGCAACGCCTTCACCTTCGCCGAGGCCCGCCAGCGCGCCCTGGGCCTGCTGACGCTGTCGCGGCCCCTGCCGCAGGGATCGGGCGATACGGACACCTGGGCCTGGCCCTTTCAGCCCCTGCTCGCCGGCATGGTGCTGAGCTTCAATCTGCCGACTTCCAAGCGCTTTGTTGGGGACGTGATCGTGCAAACCGTGCAGATCACGGATCTCGGCGGCGAAGTGGCCGCGCACGAGAACCCGTATGGCCAGGCCCATCCCAAATGCAATATCACCCTGACCTGGACGGCGACGCTGACCAAGTTTCAGGCCCAGCTGCGCAAGGCGATGCAGGCGCAGCAGCAGGTCAAGGTCGATTTGGAGCAGGTCGACGTCGAGGACTACCGCCGGATCCCGGAGACCTTCGCGCTCAAGGACTGCCTGCATGTGATTTTGCCCACTGCGATCGAGGACGATCTGAGCCTGCCGGATGCGATCCAGGTCCGCACCGAGACCGGCGATCCGCTGGCCTATTACGAGCAGGATTATTACCTGAACGAGATTGATTACGCCTTTTACGCCGATTGAGGAGCTGCTATGACCCATCTGATCCCCCCGCCCCTGCGCGAAGCGCCCTGCTTCAGCAGCCAGATTCACTGCGTGGCCCTGGCCGTGCCCGATGAGCTCGACAGCCTCGAGGCCCTGCGCCGGCAGCTCTGCTACCAGGAGCGCCGCTACTGGGACGCGCCGATCCATGAGGTGATGGCCGCGATCCGCCGCGGCGAGGTACGCCACACCCGGATCCTGGGCCGCCAAGGCGGCGAAAACAAGCTGGTGCGCGGCTTCTACACCGAGTTTTTCGCCCGGCTGAAGGGCGCGCAGACCACGCCCGGGGCCAATCAGACGCTCTTTATCGAAAAGTTCGCCGTCGGCACCAAGTACGATGCGACGCTCTTTGCCGACACCACCCTCGGGAACGAGATTTACCGGGCCACGCCCGCTGAGCTGTACGAGGACGGGGTCAGCACCTTCTATGCCACGACCTACCTCAAAAAGACCGAGGGCAATCCCACCGGCAACACCACCGTCAGCAGCAGCACCACCACCGTGATCACCGTCGCCAGCGCCACCGGCTTCGTGGTCGACGGCCGGATCCAGGTCGAAACGGCGAACAACACCTACAACTGCACCGTCAGCGCCATCTCCGGCGCGGATCTGACTGTCACCGATATCACGGGCGGCTCCCTGAGCGGGGCCGGGGCCTTCGATGCCGGCGATATCCCCCAAAGCGGCGATACGGTCAAGGCCCTGCACTCGGAAGCCGCCTGCTTCCTCGGCGGGGCGACGACCAGCAGCGCCAACACCGGCACCATGATGAACCGCAAGCGGATCGAGCAGCTCAAGGATTCCTCGATCTCGCTCCTCTATGATTACATTCTGGCCTGCGCGAGCCTGGACTGATGGCGCTCGATCACATCCCGGGCATCGCCCCGGAAATCCTCACGGTCAGCGCCAGCCCGGCGCCGACGAGCACGACCTTTACGGTGTCCTCGGCGACCAATTTGGTCGCGGGCCAGTGGCTCAATATCGAGGTCGGCGGCACGCTCGAGCGCGGCAAGATCAGCAGCATCGCCGGCAATCAGATCACGCTGGTTTCGGCGCTGAGCGCTGCGCCCGATGTGCCCGGCGAGGTCCGCAACACCCGCGAGCTGATCACGATCTCGGATACCCAAAAACTCGGCGTTTACAACGCTCTGACCGGCGACGAGGCGGCTGGCGGCGACATGACCTACCTGCCGGCGGGCGTCAAAATCCATGTGCCCGGCCTGGGCATTTACCGGCTCTCCAGCGCCACAGGGATCACGCCCGACGGCAAGTACACGCTCGACGCTGCCGGCAGCACCAACGAGCACCTGCTCGAGGTGCTCGGCACCGAGGCCGCCGAGGAGCTGATCCAGGCCCATGCCGGCGCGCTGCTCAACCAGATCGAGGAACTGCAGGCCGAGATCGATACGCTGACGGCGCTGCCCGCCGGCGCGGTGCGGACCAGCACCTGGATTTTCCAGATGACCGCTGTTGCCTCCAGCAGCCTGGCGGCTTCGACTGATCTCGAGATCGTGCTGACGCCTGCGCCCACCCTGATCCCGGATCTGCGCGGCACCGATGCCCTGACCGTCACGCCCGCGCCCCTGCTCGCCGGCCTGGCCCAGGTCGGCGCCTGGATCAGCGCCGGGGCGATCATCGTGCGCCTGCGCAACACATCCGGCGGCGCCATCACGCCCGGCCTGCTGCGCTTCACCATCAAACTCGAAAGGCCTGTTGAATGACGATTACCTCGCTCACACTCAAAAACAGCCTGCTCCAGGGCAGCTACAACGCCGCTTCGCTTCAGACGGCGCTCGGGACGGCGAGCACGCTCGCGGCCCTGCGCGAGCTGCTGAACAATCGCGCCGCCTGCGATCAGCTCTTTGCCAATGCGACCTCGGCCAATGCGATCCTGGGCGCGGCCCTGGCGCAAACCGAGGTCAGCAATTCTGAGACGGCTCTGCGCGCACTCGCCGGCAGCACGCTCGGAACCGAGCGGCTCTGCCGCGACGGCGCGGCCCTGCTGGGCACGATTCTGAACGACACCAACCGCTCGCGCTGGTGGCTTGAGCACGCAGCGGCCTATGCCCGGCTCAAAAGCCAGGTCAATGCCAGCGGGAGCAAGCTCAAGCGCCAGGTGTTTACCAGTTCCGGCACGTGGACGAAACCCGCCACGCTGCATGCGATCTCGGTCGCCCTGATCGGCGGCGGGGCCGGCGGGGGCGGCGGCGATACCTCAGCCACCACCGAATCCGGCGGGGGCGGCGGCGGCGGCGAAGCCAAGACCGGCATCCTGACCGCCGGCAGCATGGGCGCGACCGAAACCGTCACCTGCGGCGCAGCGGCGGCTGGCGGCACCGGCGGCGCGGGCTCGAACCCAGGCACGGCCGGCAACACCAGCAGCTTTGGCGCGCATTTGAGCGCCGCGGGCGGCGCCGCCGGCGGGGCGGGCAGCACGGGCCTCGGCGGCGCCGGTGGCGGCAGCACGACCAACGGCGGCCGGGCAGCCATGACGGACGTGGATATTCAAAACGCGGCCTGGCAGGCCATTACCGCCGGCCAAAAGGGCGGCGACGGGGGCGACAGTGCTGTGGCCGGTACCGGCCGCGACGGCGGGCCGGGCCTGACGCTTGACGGCTACGGCCAGGGCGCGCACAGCAGCACCAACACCCGGGCGCTGGCCGGCACCTACGGCGGCGGCGGCGGGGCCGGCGACAACACCGGCACCAGCGGCACGCCGACAGCGGGCACCTACGGCGGCGGCGGCGCGGGCGGCAACACCACCGGCGGCAGCACGGGCGGCACCTCCGGCGCCGGCCTCTGCGTCGTCTACTGGGTCGAGGGCTGAGGCTATGACCCAGCCCGTCACCACCGCCCTGGCCTACGGCGTGACCCTGATCCGCTGGCCGATCAGCGCCGCAGACACCCTGCAGCCGCCGGCCTTTTGGCAAACATCCCTGCATCAGCTCTATGCCCAACTGCCCTTTCCTGGCCTCTGGGAGCCGCTTGAGCTGAACGTCTGCCACATGGATCACCCGCAGCTCGATCGCTTCGTCGCCGAGCGCCGGCCCTGCCTCGAGGATTACGATCCGGCCACGCCCGGCGCCCAGGTCGCCGCCGGCCTGCAGGCGCTGAACTGGATCTGGATCGGCGTGTTTCCGCCGGGCTGGACCGCGGGCGTCCACACCGGCCCCGAGCGCGCCGTCAGCCTGGCCCATTGCCAGGCCGCCCGCAAGGTGCTCGCGCACGAGGCCGGGCACTACTACTTCGGCCGCTGCCGCTACGGCCATGCCGCCGATGACGATGTTTCGCGGCGCGCCACGGCGGCCTTTCGCCTGCTGCGCCCGCAGCAGACCGCCAACGAGTACGAGGACGCCGCGGAAACCTACCGCGCGATCTGCGGCGACGACGAGACCCGCGGCACCTTTTCCGATGGCAAGGCCTTCACGCCGCGCCCCGAGCTGCGAAGCCTCGTGCGCTGCCTGTACTGGCTGACAGCCAGCCTGAAAGGCTGCTGGGTCGCCAGCCTCGAGCCCAAGGCCGACTGGGTCTGGTTCCAGGTCTGGATCGGCACGAGCTGGCGCTGGCGCTGCGTGCATGCCACCACCTATGAGCAGCAGGAATGGAATGGCTCGGCCTGGGTCCGCATCTGAGCCCTGAGATTGCTATCGAAAGAGAGAAAGTACACTATGGCTTTGAACTTTGTCAGCGCCGCCGTGCCGGCAGCCGCCGCCCGCTTCCTGACCCCGGCCCGGATGGGCCTGCTTTGGATCGCTGCGACCGAGGCCGTGCAATGGGCCCAGTCCGAGCTGAGCCAGGCCCCGCCGGACATCCGCAAAAAAGAGGCGCTGGAGTTTGCTCTGGCCAGCTACGCCCTTGTCAATTCCGTTCTGGTCGATCCCGAGATCACCCGGTACGTCAAAACCTGCCTGCTGCCAGGCATGATCGACGGCTGCCTGAAGGCCTTCAATGTCGGCCTCTGGTTCGAAACCAGCAAGCCGATTTCCGTCGGCGGGGCCTTCAACCCCGCGCCCTCGACGCCCGGCCGCACGCCGAGCCCGCCACCGGCGATCAGCCCCGTGCGCGCGAGCACTCAGCCTGGGCGCCCTCCCGGCGGCGCGCCATGAGCCCGGCCCTGCTCGAGCTGCTGCTCTGTGTGGGGATCGCCATCTTCTTCAGCCTGGCCCGGACCTTCAGCGACAACCTGGCGGCCGGCGCCCGCGGCCGTGCGCTGGGCTGGCTGCTGCTGGCCAATGGCTTCATGGGAGCGGCCGGCGGCCTGCTGCCGCCGCTGCTGCGCGACATCCTGAATCCGAACCTGAGCCGCGGCTATGTCTTCGTCGGCGCGGCCCTGATCGGCTGGATCGGCCTGGGCGAAACCATGCGCTATCTCGAAACCAAAGCGAAAGGACGGCTTAACGCCTATGTCTCCCAAAACCCTGGCGGCAGCAGCTCTGATCTGCAGCCCTCTGGCTCTGGGCCTCTTCAAGAGGATCAACCACCGCCCGGCTAACCATGCCCTGTTTCTCGGCGTGGCCACGATCATGATCCTGGCCCTCGTCACCATCCTGCCCGAATGAAAGGACCGCATCATGCGCGACGGCTTCAATCCGATTACCCTGCACAAGCTCGGCGACAGCGCCCAGCTCGACGCGAACGAGGACTATTCCGCAGCCGGCGGGTACACCCGCTTTGTGCTCGCGCCGGCCGCCGACGAGGTCTATGAACTGATCGAGCTGATCGGCCTGATCCACGACGACGACGCCGATTACAACACCTTCGGCAATTTGCCCGAGCTGTCGCCCGATGGGGTCCGGATCGTGATCGAGGACGCCGACGGCCCAACAGAGCTCGTCGATCTGGGCGCCGGGGCCGAGGTTACCAAAACAGAGGGCTGGTGGCTGGCGGGCTTCGATCTGACCCCGCTGGGCTCGAGCAGCGGCGCCACCCGCGGCACCCGGGTCACGACCCAGCCCTTCCCCGAGCGCGACCGGCCGATCCTTCGCGGCAATGAAAACGAGCGCCTGGCCGTGCTGATTCCGGCCGAGGACCTGAGCGATCTGGCCTTCTTCCGCTTCATCGCCCGCGTCAAGGTCAGCAATCTGAATTAGGAGCCCCCATGAAAAACATCCTCGTCGCCCGCAAGGGCAAGAAAGACCCGGCCACGGGCCTTTACGCTATCCATCTGCATGCCTTCGCCCGCATCAGCCTGGGCCAGGGCAAATCCGGCTACAAGCACATTGGCCAGGTCGTCGCGCGCTCAGGGCTGGCCAATCGGCAGACCTTTCGCACCTGGGCGAATCAAAAGCCCGGCATTTACGAGCCCTGCCCGGAGGGGCATTACACCCTGGGCCCGATCGATTGGAAGGGTGCGCCGAACGATTACAGCGCCCTCTGGCCCGTGATCAATTCGCCTATCTGGATCCCGACCAGCTGCACGGATCTCGCCGGGCGCAACCGCGCGATCGGGATTCACCTCGACGCGGGCACCCCCGGCACGGCCGGCTGCCTGGGCCTGCTGCTGCCCGAGCTCAAGAAGCTGGTCAACCTCTACAACGGCTACGGGGCCTTTACCGATCTCTACTGCGACTGGGGCCTCGGCTCGGTCCAGCTGCCGGCCGGCCTGGCGTTTCCGGGGGCAAAATGACGCTCTTCTGGTATGCGATTCGCCGCGCGCGGGCGATCTAAGCCGGCCGTGCCCTTTTACCTGGCCGGGATTCCCGGCCCGCAGGGACCTCAAGGCCCGACGGGGCCCCGGGGCCTGACAGGACCGCAGGGGATTCAGGGCCTGATCGGACCCCAAGGGCTGCCCGGCGAGGGGGCTGTCTCCGGATCGGCGGCGCGGTATGCCTTTGACGACTGGGACGAGGGCTCCGTCGCGGGCAATCTGAACTGGCAGACGGTAAGTGCTGGCAGCGGCAGCGGCTTTGCCATTGTCGCCACCGGCGTGGACCCGCTCTTGAATGCCGCGGGGGTCGTCCAGCTTAACGCCGGGACCTCGGCCAGCGGCCGGGCCTGCATCCACCGGGGCACGGCCAATTACCTCGCCAGCCTGGGCACGCTCGAGCAGGAATGGCGGATTCTCCCCTTGAACCTGAGCACGCCAACGCAACGCTACAGCTTGCGCATCGGATTCGGCGACACCGTCGCGGCCGGGGATCATGTCGACGGCGCGTATTTTGAGTACGACGACAGCCAGGGCCTGACCTGGCGCTGCTGCACGGCCAGCAACAGCAGCCGGACGAAAAACGCCGGCGCCGTTCTGGTGACCAACCAGGCCTTTACGCACCTGCGGATTCGCCTGATGCCCCTGGCCGCCGAGTTTTACATCAACGGGGCGCTGGCGCAGATCCTGACCACCAATTTGCCCACCGGGGCCGGCCGGCATTTCGGCGTGGCGGCCAAGCTGGAAAAGTCGATCGGCAACGGCGTCAACCAGGCTCTGCTGATTGACTACTACCGCCAATTTCTCTACTTCGCGGCGCCACGATGAGCGACCAGTGCGCCGTGCAGTTCTATGCCGATCGGCCCGAGAGCCCGGAGATGCTGCTGGGCATTCCCCCGCAGTGGACCGCCGAGGTGATCGAAGCCATCGACCCGGCCGCCTGCCCGCCGGGCTGGACCGTGATGACCAAGGCCGAACTTGCCGCCTACCAGGCCGAGCACCAGGCTGCCGTCGACGCCTGGCGCGCCAGCCTGGAGAGCGTCTGATGTCCCCGATCTGAAATTTCAAAGGAGATATATATGCTGGGAAGCACTGTTTTATTTACCTATATCAACTCGGCCAGCGAGGCAGAGACCGTGCCGGCCATGGTGTCCAACACCCATTCGGGCGACCGGCTGGATCTGCACGTGTTCCGGCTGGAGAGCCCGTATGTCGAGTTTCAGTCTGAGGTGGAGCGCTCGTCAACGGATCAGCCTGCCATCGGCTACTGGCATCCGCAGCCCTGAGGAGCTAACCATGCAAAAACCCATCGCCTGGCTCCTCCTCCCTCTCCTCCTCTTCCTCTCGACGACGGGCCCCGGCTGGGGCGCGTATACGACCGGCGGCGGCGGCAATGTCATCGGGGCCACCAGCACGGCCGACAATGCGATCCCGCGCTTCAACGGCACGACGGGCAAACTCCTGCAGGACTCCAGCATCCTGATCGACGATGCCAATGCCCTCGATTTGCCCGAGCTCGGCAGCACGCCGGGCAATCCGGCTGCCAGCCGGCTCAAGCTCTATTTCCGGGGCGGCAGCCTCTACAAGCTGACCTCTGGCGGGATCGAAACCGCGATCGGCGGCGCGGCCCTGACGGGTGCCGGCAGCACAATCGACACCGAGGATCTGACGGCCAATCGGGCGCTGATCTCCAATGCCAGCGGCAAAATCGAGGTCAGCGGCACGGTATCCGATACCGAGCTGGGCTATCTCGACGGCGTGACAAGCGCACTGCAGGGCCAGATCGACGGCAAACAGGCCACGATCACCGGCTCAGCAACCTCGATCGACACCGAAACCCTGACGGCCAGTCGCGCTTTGATCTCGGATGGCACAGGCAAGGTCGCTGTATCCGGCACCGTCAGCGATACCGAGCTCGGCTATCTCGACGGAGCTACCAGCAACCTGCAGACCCAGATCGATAGCCTCAGCGGCGGATCTGGCGTTGTCCCGCTCAGCCTCAACGAGTTCCGCCTGAGCCTGGTAACCGCTGCGCCCTACATGACCAGCGACCAGCTGGCCAAAACACAGGTTTTTTGGGTGCCAGCCACGGGCAACCGGATCGCGCTCTGGGACGGCGACAGCTGGGAAACCTACACCACAACTGAAAAATCGATCAAATTGACCGATACCCAGAGCTGCACGCTCGACAGCGACACAACGATTGTCTGCACGGACGCCAGCCAGCTGGTGGCGACGATGGAAGTCACCGGCACCGGCATTCCCGGCAGCACGACGATCAGCAGCATCGCCGGCAATACCGTAACCCTCAACAATGCCGCGACCAGCTCGAGCTCCGAATCAATCACATTCAAAGTGCCCGCCGGCAAAAACCTGGACTATTTCGCCTACCAGGCCAGCGGCACACCCAAGTTGCGGATGATTCTCTGGTCGAATGATTCGACCAGAGCGACCGCGCTGGACTGCAGCACGGGGGTTTGCTATACCACGGGCGATGCAACTTACCGATATCTCGGCAGCGGAAGGGCCACAGTGGCCGGCGAGACGCAGTTTTCGGGGTTGACCACGGCTCCGGCAGCGGGCGGCACCGAGGCAAAGCTCTATCTCTGGAACCACGCCAATCGGCGCCGTGTGTTCGTGGGCGTTTTCGACTCGACGAACAGTTGGAGTTACAACTCGAGCACAATCCGGGCCGCGAACAACTCCAGCACCTATCGGGTGAGCTATGTCGTAGGGCTGGCCGAGGACTCGACGCAGGCCAGCTACGGTTCCCTGATCACGGGTGGCGCCGGAAACGCGGTGCTGCTTGGCACGTGCCATGATTCAACCACTGCGTTTACAGGGCGCGTGGGGCGTTGGGCGACCAACGTTGCAGCCAACGGCTCAGCGGTGGGCGGAGGCGTCGCGACGCCAGCGGCGGGGTTCCATTACTGGTCGGCGTGTGAATCTGGCAACGCCAGCGCGCCCTCGTTCTACGGTGACAACAATAACCCCAGCTTCGAGCAGTATGGCCTGCTCGCTGAGTTGCAGATGTAAGGAGGCTATAGTGGATACCTCTGCCATTCTTTTAGCGCTTGTCGCTGACGGGCTGCCTGTTGAGTCCGTAGCCGATACCAACGGCACGATCAATGGGCTTGATTTTGATCCTCAGCCCGGCCAGACCCTGACACCCGAGCAAATCGCGCAGGCCCGGCAGATCGCCGAGCAGGTGATCGCTGAGCAGGACTAGCTTTTCAGATTCCCCCGGCAGGCTTCGGCCTCGCCGGGGTTTTTTCTTTTTTTTGGCCTAATACTCGATCGCCAGCGCGGCTGATCGTCCGCTGGCGGATGGTCGGGGCGCCGCGGCCGGCTGATGCCCGGCTGCGGCAAACTTGGCCTCCAGCAGGCTCGCGCCCGCCTTGAGCTCCAGCGTCAAATGCTTCAGCCAGAGGATCACCGCCGGGCTAAACTGCCGGTGCCCGCGGCCATCGCGGGGGATCGGCAGCTCGGCCCCGAAGGCCAGCCCCCATTGCCGCTCGATCTCGAGCAGCCTGGGCTTTGTGATCCCGATCTCTTTCAGGGCCTGATCGACTGTGGTACGCTTCGACATAGTTATACTCCTGCCCGGATCTGCCGGGCGCTTTACGTTTTTTGGGTCAGTTTCGCCCACCAGGACCGGCCGCGCTCGCGCGCTAGGGCCTCCCGCTCGGCCTGCAGCAGCTGCTGCAGCTCGCGGATCTGGCCGGCCTGGGCCGCGGCCTGCGCCTGCAGATCCGTGATCTGCCCGGCGGATACCTTGGCTTCGGCCTCCAGCGCCCGGATCTGATCGCGCGCCTGCTCGAGCTCGCCGGCCAGCTTCAGGGCCTCTGCCCCGGCGGCCTGCTCGCGCTCGTGCGCCCGCTCAGCGATCTGCTCGGCCTGCCAGGCTTTGCGCTCGGCAGCCTCGAGGCTCTGCGCCTTTTCGGGCAAGAGCCGGGCCTGCTGCTGCGCCTCGCCGAGCTGGGCCTGCGCGATCTCGATCAGGGCTTTCGCCCGCCCGAGCTCCTCGCGCAGCGCGCCGGCCTCCCGGTCGCGCTCCTCGATCAGCGAGCGCAGCAGGGCCTGATCATGCTTCTGGATCTCCCCGCGCATCCGCTCGGCGACCCGATCGACGATCAGCTCGACATCCACGCCCTGCGCTTCCGGCAGCACCGCCAATTTCTCGGCTTCCTGTGCGAGGGTTTCGGCGATGTTGCTGCGGATCTCCTCCGCGCCCATGCCGCCCTCGCGCAGGGCCTTGATCTGGCGGAACACGGGCACCAGGGCGGCGCTGAAATGCCGCTCGCCACTGGGCCGCTTGAAGCTCGGGATCGAGAACTCGGATGCGTACTTGCGCACCGTCGCTTCCTTGATCCCGACCTTGTCAGCCATCTGCACGATGTTGATCGTCTCGTCCGGGGCTGCCGGCTCTGGTGGATCGGTCATGGGGGCAGCATACGGCCGTCCGTGCGCGGGCGTCGGTGAAATGCATCACAGGCGGCAGATCAGCCAGAGGAGGAGAGAGGCGATTGTGAGGCAGGGCCTGGGCATGCGGCAGCGCATGCGATCGCACAGACGGGGGCTGTACGGCCGATCGTGCGGAGCGTATAATAACGAGATCTGAGCTAGAAAGAAGGAGTCTCGTATGCGCCGACGTACAGGGAATCCGTCACAGATAGCATGCGCCCGCATGCGCTACCGTACAGCTATGAAAATCCTCTATCTCCTCTACCTCGACCCGGATCAGAACAACTACCGCTTTTACCGCCTGGCGCTGCCGCCGGGCTCGAAAGCGGTGCACAAGCTCTGGGGCCGGGTCGGTGAGTACGTGACCGAGAAATGGGAGGAGCTGCCGACGCGCAAGGAGGCCGAGGCCCATTTCGAGCAGGTCGCCAAGGAGAAGCGCCGTGAGGGCTACAGGGATGCCGATCAGCATGTCCTGCCGAAGAACTTCTTTCTGTACACGCCCCCGCCGGCAGCGGCAACCGAGCGCCCGGCCGATGGGCAGCTGAGCTTTCTGGATTTTGATGCTGAGGAGACCGCCTGATGGACCCGATCACCCTGGACAATAGCTTTCTGACCCTGCGCGGGCCCGGCCTGATCGAGATCGATCTGAACCTCGGCCGCGCCGGGATCACCGATCTCGGCGTCACGGACGGGGCGTATACGGTCAACGGACGCCCCATGGGCAAGCCGAGCTATGCAATCACGCTGCCGGGATCGAGCCTGCGCCTGCGCCTGCACCTGGCCCCGGAGCCCTTCAACACCGGCACATGGCATCTCTCGCTGGACTCCGGCGGCCTGCGCCTGGCGCTCGAGCTGGACGACGCCACGGTCCAGCGGATGCTGGCCGAGCTGAAGGCCTAGCGCCTCCGCTTCGGCGCGGAGTGTCACCAGGGCACGGGCGGGCCGGCCAGGGCTTCAAGCTGCCGCCAGAGCCAGTCAACCTCGGCCAGCGGAAGCGGGATTGCCGCCGATCCGATTGTGTTTCGGAGTTTGATCTGCGGCGGCTTCTCCTCGCCCCCGCGCGTGAGCTCGCAGGTTTCCGAGTGACTGCGGCCGTGCCAGCTCAGCCCATCGGCGTCCTGGCGCAGCTGCCCCCGCTCAGGCGTTTTGATGATCAGAAGCGCCTGGCTCTCCTGCTCGAGCAGGATCAATTCCCGCCCGCTGATCTGCCGGATCCAAGTCATCTTCTCTCTCCTCTCTCAGGGATCTGCCCCAGCATACCCGCTTCGGCTCAAAGTGTCATGCGGGCCGCTGTGCGGGGCGTCCGTGCCGGCGCATGCGGGGCCGCACAGCAGGCAGAATCAGGATTCCGGCCGGTAGATGCCCGGCTCAACCAGATGCCAGCATGTGCCATCATGAGCCTGAATCTGCTCAGGCCAATCGAAGTGCCCGGCCCCCTGACCCACGCTCGTTACACGCACCTCCTCTAGCCGGTCGCGGTCCTGCTGGCAGATCTGCGCCCGCTGCTTCAAGCGATCGGCCAGGTGCTGCAGGCTCTCGAAGGTCAGATCCCCCGCATCGAACTGGTAGAAGGTAACGCCCGCTTCCAGCAGGGTCGCGCTTAGAATCTGGCCGGCGTCAAAGGCTTCGTCTGATTTTCTCATATCCGCTTCAAGGCCTCCCGCTTCGCTTTCAAGTTGATGCGGTTGACGCCGAGCGTCAGCAGCAGGGCCGCCCGCGGGCTCAGGAACGACCGGGGCCGCTTCTGTCCGGCATAGACCGCCGAGGGTTCGACATCCAGCAGGCGGGCGAAGTCGGCGGCGCTCATGCCGAGCGCTTCTCTGGTCCACTCGGCTTCCTCCCAGGTGATCAGGGCTCTAGACATAGGCAGCGTCCTTTCTTTCGATGTCTGCTGTTGCCAACTCGTCCAATAGGCTTTGAATGGTCGTCCCATTACCCCTGATCCTGGCTTCCTCTTCGAGGAAAGACAATATCTTCGATTTAAAGACGGGTTTTCGCCGCTCTGCCATCAGGCGCACATATTCCGTAAGCGACATCTCTAGATATTTCAGATTCTCATGGCCCTCTTTGGCCCGCTTGATAATCCTCTTGGCCCACTCCCGGTTCAGCGTCTGCAGCACCAGGATATTTCTGGGAATCCACACATCATCCTTTTTCCGGGTGTTGCAGGCACGGCAGGCAAGCACTAAATTATGCTCCATGTCGGTGCCGTCCGATGAAGAAGGAATCACGTGCTCAAGCACCCGATCAGAGCCAATGGGCATGTTCCCGCAATACTGGCAGACTCCCTGATCGCGCTTGATGATTCTCGCTCGAACGGGAGCCAGCTGATCCGTCCCGACCCTGACAGAATCATCCTTGTCGACCAGGCCTATATAGATCTGATAGGTTTCCGCCCAGTTTTTCCGGGTCGTGACGTACTTTATATCATTGTAGATGCACGCTTTTTCGCAGCTAAACCTATCCGCGAGTACGCCCTGTTCCTCTGGTGTGAGCCGCTGCCTGCCGGCGAGCAGGCTTTCAACGGCCTTGCGTCGCTCATACAAGTAGAGCAATTTTGAATTACTTTCCATACCTTTCCTTGATCAACTCCTCTGCGATTTTTCGAGCCGGCGGGCCGGCACGATTGGAGATGCAAGAATCATGGTGCATCTCCCCTCTCGGTCGTCAGGTACTGCATCAAGGCCGCTTCCAGCAGCTCAGCCTGACTTAATCGCCGGGCCTTGGCTTCGACCCGGATCCGATCAAGAAACTCCGGGGTGCAGCGAATGGTCAGCACTTTCGTTTTTTCGGCGGGGGCCTTCTTGCCGGTCGGGTTATGATTCCCGCCGCGTCGGTGCAATCGTTCCATGAATTTTCCTCCTGTGTGATGGGACAGCCTGGCCCGGCCGGCGCTGGCCGGGCCAGAGCGGAATCAAACGCCGCTCGCCTTGCGGCGGCGGTCCCAGGCAGTGATGAGATCCAGGATCTCGGCGAGAACAAAGAGCGCTATCGCAATGTGAATCACGCGCATCGATTTGCCTCCAAACTTGGTTTATAATGGGGGTGTGAGAGCCGGTTTGAGAAGCTGCCCGGGGCTCGCTTGGTAGCGGCCCCGGCTCCCGGGTTAGGGAGGCTTACTTCTTCTTGCGGAGCACTTGGTCAATCGTTCGTATGGCTGCGAAGTAGACCCTGAGTGCTGCGAGAATCAGCATCAGCTTTTCAAACTGGCTCATTTTCGTTACCTCTCCTCCTTTCTTTTGATACCTTCATCATATCACACTGATAGACTGATGTACATACATCAGACCAACAATTAGCGATAATTTAGAAAATATTTTCCCTCTCCCATCCCTCTCTCCCTCAAAGGTGAAATGATTTCACCTTTCGCCCCGTTCGCTCTCCCCTCGCCCCGGCCTGCCGATCCCCGCGTCCTCGCTGGCATGCACGGCCCGGGGATCTGCGCCCGGCTCGCAGAACAGCGAGAGCATCGCGGCCCATTCGGAGAGGGAGGGAGGAGGAATCACGAGACGACTTCGACATGCACAGGCTCGAAGACCGGAAGGCCGAAATCGAGCCGGTCGATCTTGATGTGCGCCCGGTGTCCGAAGGGCTCCTGCGCGAACCAGGCCCCGATCCGCCGCCATTCGTCCCGGCCGATCTCGACCAGCACGGCGACCTCGTAGCGAGCCTCGAAGTGCTGGGCCAGGGCGAGGAAGTCGCGCGCGGCCAGGAGCTCCAGATCGCGCAGCAGGGCAGGCGAGCCGGCAAAGCCCCCGTGTGCCATCGGGCTATAGGGCATCAGGTGGTAGGCGTAGATCTCGGCCACATCGGAGCCGTAGCCGGCGACCCCATGCAGGGCTTCGAGCAGCTGCGCCCAGACTTCGAGCGATCCATGCAGCGCGGCCAGCATCAGTCGGCCGCCTGCTCTGGCAGCAGCGTGACCTGATCAAAATACTCTTGGAACCAGGGGATCAGCTTGCCGCGCCACATCTGAAAGGTTTCCAGTTGGCTCGGCGTCAGCTCCAGCGGCAGGCAGAACAGCAGCAACGGGTTTTTCACGCCGTCGACCTTCAGGCCCATCAGCTCGGCCGCTCCCTGGCCGGCCAGCAGCTGCTCGCGCAGGTAGAGCCAGGAAGCGAGGGGAATTGGATCGTCGGGGTTCTCGGTCCAGGGGTGAAACTTGGGCCGAAGCTGGCTCAGGCTTTCCAGCGTCGGGTACTCCTCGAGAAATTCGCGGGCTTCTTTAGCGGATTCAGTTGTGCTCACGGTTTGGACTCCTTGCTTTTTGCTCTCGTGATGATGTCGATGATGCCCTGGCACTGCTCGTCCGTCAGCCGGTCCCACTGCTCAGCCAGTAGCAAGCCAAGTTGGCGGCGCTCGTACAGATCGTCCTGGCGGAATCTCAGAGTGAGGCAACCGCGCGCATCAATGGCCCAGAGCAGCAACTGCTGGGCCAGCCAGGGCTTGCCGACAGCCTGCGCCCACCGGATGATCAGATCGTCTGACGGAATGCGGCGGCCCTGTTCGATGAGCAGCAAATAGGCCTTGGTAATGCCCAGACTTCTGGCGAGCGCACTGGTGCCGCAATCCGGGTCTGCCAAGCGAACATTGCGCATCAGGTCTCCAATGTTGCTCATCTCCCCTCCCTCGCCCGCTCAGCCGCCTGGGCCAGGGTGGCGGGGTCAGAGTGGATGGTGCCGATGATAACGAAATTGCCATGAGACAGATTGGCAAAATTGTTGTCGTCCGTCAGATCGTCCACGAAGATGCCGCACCACCAGTCGTTTACAAAGCGCACGACGGCCTGGCTTTCGTAGCCCTCGGCCTGCAGTTCCGGGATGAAGACAATGTCGCCCTCATACACCGGCCTGCCGTCCCGATCCCGCAGCCCCGTCCAGCGCTCAACCTGATACCGCGTCATGTCCATCCGGGTCATGTTGCAGCAGTCAATGCCATCCCACGAGGCCATGCGCTCGCAGCCAGGCGACATGCTCCAGAGGGCGCCGGATTCGTCAAGAAAGCAAATGCCGTGGACATCGGCTTCGTAGCAGTGGCCGAGGGTGTCCCAAACTCTGAAAGAACCCGGCTTTAGTTCATCAGCCATCGTCTAAACTCCTTCCAGATTGAGGGCCATCTGCCCCTGTGCTTCGATCTGCTCGCGCTTCTTCCGGGCGCGGGTGGCGGCAGCGTTCTTGCCGTGCAAGAAGCGATCATGATGCAGGTGGTGGTACTGGCACGCACTTTTTAAATTGCTCGGGTCGTTGTTGGTGGTGTCGTGGTCCAGGTGCATGATAGTCAGCACCACGCGGGTGAGCTTTTCGATGTGCTCGAAGTCGTCGGGAATCCACTCTTCGGCATGGGCGTCTGAGACTATGTCTGGCGGCCAGCCATTCGGCGGCCAGTGTTGCCCGTCTTCTCGGCGCAGGATGTAGCAGTGGTTTGGCAGGCCGCAGCCCTCAAACTCGCAGCGGTTGTCGGCCCGCTCTAGAATCTGGGCGCGGATTTCACGCCAGTTCGATGGGTATTTGCTGTAGTCGCAGGGCAATGATCAATACCTCACTTTCTGTTTTGTCTTCTATCCTCCAAAGCCCCCGGCACACCCGGCATCTGGCAAACACCTGCCGCTCGCCTCGCTTCCGGCTGCCTTCCTGCGCCAGTTCCCGCACGCTGAACTCGCCCGGCTCAGGATGCCCTGCCGGGCAGTCGCTCCAGCCGGGACGCAGCGGCAGATCGGCCAGGGCACGCAGGCGAACGGCATAGCCCTCCAGCGTGTGATCCTCGGCCATCTCGGGGTGATACTTTTCCAGCCTGAGCCCGCGCTTGTTGTGGCCTGGCGGCGCCCAGCAGCAGCCTTGCGGGCTGTGCGGGCTGCAGATGCCTGAGAGATGGGCCAGGCTCTCGCGGGCGGTGGCGATGCAGAGGCGGTGGTCGTGGCGGGTCATGCCACACCCGCCCGCTTCTCACAGTCTTCAGCGCAGCCGCACCCCGCGCAGCAGTGACACCATCGGCAAATCACTGATTCCGGCATGTCCTCGAACTCGTGAAGCTCACACTCTTTGCAGGGCACTTGCGAGTCCTCGAAAAAGCCTGCTGCTCGGCGGCTCGCGTCCCTGCGGTCTTTGTATGGCTCGTCAACCTCTTTGGCGAGGCGGTCAGCGCCAGGGGCTCGCCTCGCTCTCATTCCGGCGAACACGTCGGGATCCGTCCAATACCAGTGCTTGAAGCCGTAATTGCGGGCCTGCTTGGCCGTCTTGGCGAAAATCAGCATGGCGGCATCTTCGGGGTCCCGGCAATAAACCATGTAGGCTTTCAGCATGGCGTCTGCTCCGTTTCGTTTGTTGCGCCTGCGTCGAGGGCGGCCAGGGCCTGGCGGATGCCCCTTGCAATGGCTCGCTCTTTTGTGCCCGCCCAGGCCGAATCCATGATCCAGTCGTAATACTGATCAATCTCTTCCAGCGCCTGGATGGCTCGCCGCTCCCGCCCCTCGGCGCGGCTCCAGCGGTCGCAGTGCTCGGCGGCGCATTTCGTGAGGTGATCGAACTTGCGCTTCAGGGTGGCGTTTTCGGCCCGCTGCGCAATCCGCTCGTCCACCAGTTTGATGATCTGCGCGGACTTGTCGAAGTTCTCTTGCTGCAGCCGCTTGATCTCGGCCTCCAGCTCCTCCAGCCGGTTCTGATCCCTGTTGGTCAGGAGCTGGAAGCAGTATTCGCAGTGATGGGCGCTGTGGTCGTAGATCGGGCGCTGATTGCCGCAGCGGGAGCAGGCGCGGGGTTTAGCTTTTGGGGGCATCAGGGTCCTCCTGCAGAATGGTTAGGGCCTGGCGAACAGCGGCATTCAGCACCCGTGTTCTAGGTCTGCCGGGCTGTTCCTCTTCCAACTCTTCAAGCTCTGGCGCGATTGCTTGAAGCTTTTCACTTGCCCGCTCAATCCGCCCCTCCAGCTCCGCGATCCGGGCCTGGGCGGCGGTGAGAGGGTCAGATTTTTCCCAGTCGGCCTTGGGAGACCATCGCTTGCAATCGCGGCACTGAAAGGTCGTTGCTTCATGGGGTGGTTCGGCATCTGTTTTCAGGTCGTACCACGACAGGCAGCCGCATTCGGGGCAATGTAGGGCGTTACTCACGGCTCAGCCCCTCGATCTGCTCGATCAGGGCCAGCAGGGCGGGCAGCAGATCGATATACTCATCCGCGTACTCAACCCAAGGCCCCTCATGCGAGCCCTCATACCAAAACCGTTTCATGTCGTCAGGGCTCGGGAGCTCCTTGGCTTTGGCCAGTACCGGCCGCGCCTCAGCCAGCAGGCGGCGGATCTGCTCGCGCTCGGCTTCGAGGGTGGCGAGGCGGTATGCAGGCGATAGAGCCGGTTCGCCCGGCGTCAAATCAGAGCAGAAATACCAGCCGCGCTCATTCTTTTCGACAGGGAAGGGAATGGCCTCAACCATCCATTGCCCGTCTTCGGATTTCACCGGGCGGCTGGTGAGCATGTAATGGGGATTGCCCCGGTCGTAGGCATAGGCTCGAACGCGCATCCACCGATATTCCACCGGCAGTTCGGGATCGGGCTGCATGGCGGCTGCGTGACGTTTCCAGGCCGCCTCAATCATGGCCGTATCTTCTGCGCTCGGCTCCCAATCCTCAGGCATGTCCGGCTCGGGCCGCAAAAGCTCGTGATAAAGGGTCAACAGATCATCCGCAAACTCAGGGTAGGCGTATTGGTACTTTTTCAACAACTCCTCACTCAGGCCATCCTCGGTGGCAAAACCGTACATCACATCCTTGCGGGAAGCATTGGGGTCAAACATAGTTCAAATCCTCGTTTCTGTGGTGCTATAGGGTTAATCGTTGGGCGCGGGATCAACCGGAAAAAATTACTCCCGCTTCATCTCCTTTTCCTCCACCGCTTTGCAGGCATCCACGATGGCGATGCAGTCGGGGCAATTGATCTTGCCGCGTGACCGCTCGTTTTCGCAGTGCTGCGTACCGAAGCCGCACAGGGATTCATGGGCATTCGTCAACGGGCTGATACCATGCACATACTCAGACATATCCTCTCCGCAACGGCTGTAGACAGATTCGGTGAACTTAACCCGCTTCATCCTTTGCTTCCTCCTGCGCGTCTTTCGTCTCCCCCACCAGCGCCTGCAGCTCCTTGAGGCCGGCGAGGAGGTCTGTCACTGCTTCGGACTGCTTGAGGACATTGAATGCGCCGGCAAGGGTCAACAGATTGAAGCCGTGGGCGTGCAAAACCCGCTCGAGTTCACCGCTGGAACCGCAAGCGTCCTCAAACTTCTTGCGATATTCATCCCGTTCGTTCCGGGTCAGTTCGTTCATTGGCTCTTTCCAAAAGCTCAACTCTGCCGCCAGCGGGGCGAGGGCAGCGAGGCGATCCCTGACCTTGGCCAGATTATCTTCCGCACCCTCCCAGCACATGTATCCATGAATAGCGCCAAGTCTATGCTTCTCGGCCTCTCCCTTCAGCCGCTCCACCTCTGCCCGCGCCGCATCCCGCTCCTGCTGGGCCTGCTGCAGGGCAGCCCCGTTCTTGAGCATGGCTACGAGGTCCATGTAGACCTGCCCGCCCAGCTTTGCCTCTTCCAATTCCTGCAGGGCGCTGAGCAGATCGCCGTTCGCCAATTCCTCAGACACATCGGCGACCTGTTCGTAAGCTTTGCGCACGAGTCGTTTGGCCCGGCTGCAAGCCGATTCCACTTCGAGCAGCCGAGCCTGAACCTGCTGCAAATCGGGAGGCGCTGCCGCTTCGAGGTAGAGACGCGCTGCGGCGATCATGTTGGGCAGGGCCTCCTCAGCATTTAAGCCCGCATCAAGCGCAAAGGGCAGGCAGACGATTTCTTTCTTCAGTCGCTCTGCATCAATAGCAGCCGGCGGGTCAAACACCGTCTGCTTTCCCTGAACATTGTGGGTGTGAGGCTTCCCATAAAACACGCTTCCGCACTGGGGACATTCTTTGTTCGGCATTACCAATCGCCTCCGTCGTTTTCAATCTTGACCGTCGCCACCACATACTCTTGATCCATACCGCCTGTGTCAGTGGTAACTCGCTGTCCGTTCTTTTTCTTGAGTACACTCAAGCCCGTACTGCCATTGGCGAACAGCCACAGGCTTTTGGGCCAGGTCTTGGCGAGCCTCTGCAGGGCGGCGATGGCCTTTGTCTCGGCGGGGGTTAGGTCAGTCATTTTCGTTCACAGCCTCGCGGATTTTTGCTTTGAGTTCATCGATGCACCCGAGTTCTTTGGCCTTTTGAAAAGCGGCCATGACCATCTGTGTCTCGGGCAGTTTCCTTGTTTTGTCGCTCACAAGATCCAGTGAAGACAGGATGTTGAAGCGCTTCATGGGCGAGAGGTGCCAGAATTTGAAAACGAGATTTTCCGATGTCTGGCGGAGGCTGCCGCTGGGGGTGGGGTGGTCAGGCATTCTGCTTCTCCTGTGTGTGGATGACATCCCAGAGGATGATCATCACGAGATGATAGGCCAACTGCTGCCGGCCGTAAGGGTGCTGCTTCAACTGCTGCCAGAGGGTGAGGACTAGGTCAGGATGGGGCGCAATCTCATCCAAATAGACCCGTTCCAGGTTTCGCATAGCTGAGTTCTCGTCGCGCATGAGGCGGGTTTCTTCGGCGTAGACTTCAAGCAGGCGATGGATCGGGCTTTCGTTAGCTTGCATCTTTCGATTCCTCCTGTGCGTCGTTCGTCTGCTCCCCCACCAGCCCGCGAAGCTCCGCGAGGCCGGCGAGCAGGGCGGGCAGTTTCGTGGCTGTCCATTCGCAAGAAATGGAAACTCCTATCCTTGGCTCAAGATAGGCAATCAACGGGGCGAGGCTGGCGAGGCGGGCCCGAACCGCCCTGCGCTGATGAAAGAGCGACTGGATAATGGCGCGGGCTTCAAACAGCAGTTGCAGCAGCTCCTCTTCGCCCGCTTCAGGGGGCTTGGCCGGCAGGGTCTGATACCCGTCGCCAGACACCCATCCCCGCTGCTTCTGATGGACCCGGAATCGGTTCAGGACGCGGCGGGTGTACATGTCCCGGTCGGCGTAATCGTCGGGAGTATCGTGGTTGTCGTAGATGCGCTCGACACACCAGAGCATTTCCCGCACCTCGCGGCAATCGGATTCCCAGTCGTCGCGCTCTTTGGTCAGCCGCTCGACCTCGGCCGTCAACTCAGCCACCCGCTGCCGCTCTGCTGCAAGCTCGGCGCGGAGGGTGTCGGCTTCGGAGGGTGAGGCAGACTGATTTTCATCCTCTGCGGCAGGATTAGACAAATCGCTGCAGTAAACAGGGATGGTCAGTGTCACCGGGCGGTTGTCACCCTTGATCAACACCATCCAGTACCCGCCATTATCAAACGGCTGCGAGCCAATAAAAACCCGGTCTTTCTTCCACAATACAGCCTCTTCGCCCGGCTTCATCCAGGCAAATTCTTTCGGACAGGGCGGACTTTTGGCTTCTGTGTCGCTCATAGTTTGTGCGGGAGACTGCCGGCTTAAGCCGGCAGAGGGATAGCGCATCTCCCGCTTCTCCTTTCGTAGTTCGTGATAAAATCGAAGTGCAGTCTTAAAGTAAGGCACCCACGCGGTTAAACGGTTTTGCCTGCTCGTCAGGTGGCTGCAACCCGACGCTTTGAGCGTCCACCTTGCTACCGGGGGCATGAGGCCAGCAATGGCCTGTGCAGGTGAACAGGCGTACTGTACTCCGTCGGTAGTGGGCCGCTTCCCGTAAGGGACTGCTTCGCCAGCAGCGTTCACCCGGCCTATCGTAAGGGAGACTTCGGTCTTCACTTACAAGCCGTTTCCTTCAGGGAATGGTTGGTGACCCACGCATACGCTTCCGGGCATTCCGCCCCGTTACTTGCTGTGTCGCTCATTGCTTGTCTCCTGCTTTCGGGTGGATAGAGCGCGGGCACTGACGCCGCTGATCAATCAAGCGGTCAAGGTCAGGCGCTCGGCGCACGGACTTGATGAGGCTCAGGCAGTGCCCCATCTTCCACGTGTCGTGGTAGTAGTTCTTGGCCATGGATTCCGCGACGACGAACCGGGCGGAATCCCGATTCTTGGCGGCAACGTGGGTGAAGGTCTCCCCGTGATCTTCGAAGCCCGTGAACTCGACGCGGAAGCATTTGAGGGCGGTATGCGCTTCCGGGCAGGCCGGCTGTTCTTGTTCGTCCATAACCTAAACATCCCCCAATAGTTCAACGATAAAAGCGGCTCGCCCCTTCTTTTGGGCCGCTGCCTGTTTCTTTTGTGCTGACCATCCGTTTTTGCAGAACTGGGCCTCTTTGGTCTCTTCGACAACAACAGCATGGGTATACTTGTTTTTCTCCCTGCGCTGCTCCAGCAAGCGGCCGTCTTTCCAAGTAATCTGGTAGTGATAGCCGTCCGGTATCTTTTTCACGTTTCCCACAACTGGCACACGGCTCAAAGCCTGCTCAGGAGTTAGGAACACCTGATGCTCAAAATAGGTCTGCCGGCCCCTGTTAGGGTGTCGTTCGAGAAAATAGGTGATCTTGGCTTCAGTGCCGTGGTTCAGGAACCATTCCCGCCCGGCAGGCTCGTAGAAATCGGCGCTCAACACCGTGCATTCCAGCGTTTTCTGATGCCCATCAATGACATAGACCGTTGCGCCGTCGGGGTATTTGCGGCAGAGGGCCAACAGTTCGTCCAGTTGTCCCAGCGCCTTCTCTTTGGCGGCGCGGTACTCTCGGCAAATGGCCTGAAAGGCTGAATCCAGCGCTTCCGGGCAGGCCAGCTCAGTGCCCGTCAAATTCAGGGAGTCGGTCATACTCGCGCTTCGTCCTTTCTACGATCTCAAGGGTGACTTTTGTTCCGGGCTCGGCGTCGCAAAACTCGCCGTCAATGACGGTGCTGATTTGATCGAAAGGTTGCAGGTAGGTTCCGCCGCCTTCGACCGTGACCTTGACGAACAGGCCGATCTGATCGCCTTTGGCTTTGACGCGGGCCAGGGCGTCCTCTGCGGCGGCCAGAAGGGGCTGAAAGGCTTCCGGGCAGGCTGGCGCAGGCCCTGCGGCGGGGGTGTTACTCTGCATGGGATTTCCTCCTCAGAATCACGAATCTTGAATGTCTATCTCGCCCAAATTTGGCAGCGTAGCGATCCGGGCAATGGAACACATCTGTCCAGGTAAAGCCCCATTTGCCGTATTCAGCCCACCCTTTATCAGGGTGGTTCATGGCCATCGGCTGGCCTGCATTGGTGGCGCCGTCCTCTATCTCGCGGATATACAGATCGTCCGCAAAACTAGCGGGCACCTTCCCTTTGAACTCACCGTTGCCGAAGGGGCAATTCTGACA
>Ga0196981_1000145_pt1 | contig 57129 bp, 42 predicted proteins | sample S3_2013CmetaG_FD_155462 | JGI IMG/M metagenome (GOLD analysis project Ga0196981, IMG submission 155462) | Soil microbial communities from Anza Borrego desert, Southern California, United States - S3_20-13C | ecosystem: Environmental > Terrestrial > Soil > Desert | place: USA: California... | reverse complement strand
CGGTGAACTGGTCGTAGGTCGGCTCGCCGAGGTTGAACTTGATGCGCATGTCGACGATCGGCACGATGATGCCGCGCAGGTTGACCACGCCCTTGATGAAGTCCGGCGCATTGGCGATGCGCGTGCAGTTTTCGTAGCCGCGCAGTTCCTGCACCTTGAGGATGTCGATGCCGTATTCCTCGGTGCCGAGGCGGAAGGCGAGAAATTCGCGCGATGCGACGTCGTGGCTTGCGGTGTCGGCCATGATGATCTCCCGTGAGGATGTGCGGCGCCCGGCGGGCGTGCAATGCCCTGAAAATGATTCCTGATGGAAAAGAGTAGCAGAGCCGCCGCAATCCGCAAAGCGCAACACCAACCGACACGCGCTGGCCGGCGCGACCGCGCGGCGGCGACGGGCGGGATGTCAATATGGCAATGCCGGTGCGTCGCGGCGACCTCCTGGCGGTGCTTCGGGAGAGAGGGATGCGGCTCAGGCCAGCTTGTTCTTGGCCAGCGGCGGGTTCTTCGCGAAATACTTGCGGATGCCGCGCAGGACGGCGGTGGCCAGCTGGTCCTGGTACTTGTCGTCGGTCAGCTTGGCTTCCTCTTCCGGGTTCGAGATGAAGGCGGTCTCGATGAGGATGCTCGGGATGTCGGGCGCCTTGAGCACGGCGAAGCCGGCCTGCTCGACCGAGGCCTTGTGCAGCCGGTTGATGCCGCCGATCTCGGTCAGGACCGCGCGGCCCAGCTTGAGGCTGTCGTTGATCTGGGCCGTGGTGGACAGGTCCAGCAGCACGCTGGCGAGCTGGCGGTCATGGGTCTTGATGTTGACGCCGCCGATCAGGTCGGCCGCGTTCTCCTTGTTGGCGAGCCAGCGCGCCGCGGTCGAGGTGGCGCCCTTCTCGGACAGCACGAACACCGACGAGCCGCGCGCGGTGCTCTCGATCCAGGCATCGGCATGGATCGAGACGAACAGGTCGGCCTGCACCTTGCGCGCCTTCTGCACGCGCACGTTGAGCGGCACGAAATAATCGCCGTCGCGCGTGAGGATCACGCGCATGTTCGGCTGCTCCTCGATCTTGGCCTTGAGCCGCCTGGCGATCTCCAGCACCACATCCTTCTCGCGGCTGCCGCCGCGGCCGATGGCGCCCGGGTCCTCGCCGCCGTGGCCGGGATCGAGGGCGATCGTGATCATGCGCGTGACCTGGGGCTTGTCGGCCTGGCCCTTGTCCAGGCCCTTCTCGGCGGCACGGTCGACGTATTTCTCGACCGGTCCTTCCTGTGCGGGAGTACGGACGTCGGGTTTCGGCTCCGCGACGGTGTCGACCTTCGGATCGGCCCTGGTCAGCTGCGCATCGGTCTGCGACAGCGCCGGGTCCGGCTTCAGGCCGGCGGCCTTGCCGTCGGCCCAGTCGCCGCGCGAGATCAGCTGGGCGATCGGATCCTGCGGATGCGCGGGGTAGAGATCGAACACCAAGCGGTGGCGGTAGCTGCCCACCGGCGTGAGCGCGAACACCTGCGGATTGATCTCTTCCTTGAGGTCGAACACGAGGCGAACCACGTTCGGGCGGTTCTGTCCAACGCGGACCTGCCTGATGTAAGGGTCGTTGGGCTGGATCTTGGCGACCAGCTCCTTGAGCGTCTGGTTCAGCTCGAGGCCCTCGATGTCGACGACGAGCCGCTCGGGATCCTTGACGATGAAATGGGTGGCCTTGAGGTTGCTGTCGTTCTCGAGGGTGACGCGGGTGTATTCCTCGGCGGGCCAGACGCGCACCGCGAGGATCTGGGCGGCATGGGCCGACGCCGGCGCCAGCACGGACAGGAGCAGCGTTCCGCCGGCCTTGAGGAAGGTGCGGCGGGAGCGCGGCACGGCGCCTACAGGTTCGGTGCGAACTTCAGTCGAGCGAGACATTGACTACCCTTGTCTGACAACGCTTGCAATTCTACATCACGGCCTTCGCCGGCCACCCGCAGGAAGACCTCGATGTCGGGCTCCGGCAACACGCCTTCGCCCTTCTCGGGCCATTCGACGATGCACACGCTGCCCGCATGGAAATGCTCGCGGAAGCCGGCGTCGAGGAATTCCTCCGGGCCGGCCATGCGGTACAGGTCGAAATGGATCGCCTCGACCGCTTCGCCGCCGACGCTGACGCGGTAGGGTTCGGCCAGGGTGTAGGTTGGGCTTTTGACATGGCCGGCATGGCCGGCCGCATGCAGCAGCGCGCGCGTCAGCGCGGTCTTGCCGGCGCCGAGGTCGCCGTGCAGGTAGATCGCCAGCCCCGGCGCGAGCGCGCGCGCCAGCGCGGCGCCGAGCGCGGCGGTGGCGGCTTCGTCGTGCAGGTGGGTGCTGTAATGACGCATCTCGTACAATGTCCGTTCAGGGCGCAGCCGCGCATTATTCCAGAAGAAGCTTCCCGATGTCTTCCCGTTCCGTCGATGTTTCCAGCCTGGCCACGGTCATCAAGGCCTGGGGGCGCGAACTCGGCTTCGCCGAGGTGCGCATCGCCGGCATCGATCTGGCGGCGGCCGAGGATGGCCTGTCGGCCTGGCTGGCCGCGGGCATGCACGGCGAGATGGATTATATGGCGGCCCACGGCATGAAGCGCGCACGCCCGGCGGAACTGGTGCCGGGCACGGTGCGCGTGATCGTCGCGCGCATGAACTACCTGCCGCGCGACGCCGGCGACGACTGGCGCGAGCGCCTCGAGGCGCACCGGGCCGACCCGGCCGCCGCCGCGGTATCGGTGTATGCCCACGGGCGCGACTACCACAAGGTGTTGCGCGCGCGCCTGCAGCAGCTGGCCGAACGCATCGGCCGCGAGGCCGGCGCATTCGGCTATCGCGTGTTCACCGATTCGGCGCCGGTGCTGGAAGTCGAGCTGGCGTCGCGCGCAGGCCTCGGCTGGCGCGGCAAGCACACGCTGCTGCTCAACCGCGAGGCCGGCTCGATGTTCTTCCTGGGCGAGATCTACACCGACCTGCCGCTGCCGCCGGACGAGCCGACCACGTCCCATTGCGGCCAGTGCAGCGCCTGCATCGACGCCTGCCCGACGCAGGCCATCGTCGGGCCGTACCGGCTCGACGCGCGGCGTTGCATTTCCTATCTCACGCTCGAACTGAAGGGCAGCATCCCGGTCGAGCTGCGCCCGCTGATCGGCAACCGCGTGGTCGGCTGCGACGACTGCCAGCTGGCCTGCCCCTGGAACAAGTTCGCGCAGCGCGCCGGCCTGCCGGATTTCGATGCGCGCCACGGCCTGCCGCAGGCGATGCTGGTCGACCTGTTCGGCTGGACGGAAGAGCAATTCCTGAAGAACACCGAGGGCAGCGCGATGCGCCGCATCGGCCACGAGCGCTGGCTGCGCAATGTCGCGGTCGGGCTGGGCAACGCGCTGCGCGCGGGTGCCGACAGCGGCCCGGTCATGGCGGCGCTGCAGGCGCAGGCCGGCCACCCGTCGGCCCTGGTGCGCGAACATGTCGCGTGGGCCCTGGCGCAGACGGGCGATCTTCCCCGGACGATTCCCTCCCCCTGCCAGGGGGAGGATTAGGGTGGGGTAGTGCGCCTGGCGTGCGGCATGCGATCGTTGAAGCGCTCCACGCAATCGTTCAAGCGCCCCCCCCGATCGTTGACGCGCTCCACCCCCTCCCCAACCCTCCCCCTGGCAGGGGGAGGGAGCAGGTCAGCGGACGCCTGATGCGACGGCCAGCCACACCGGCAGCGTGAGCGCCGCCAGCAGCGTCCCCGCCGAGATGAGAAAGGCCACGAACGCCCCGTTGCCGCCCATGCGCACCGCCAGCACATAGGCGCTGGCGGCCGTCGGCAGGGCGCAGAAGGTCACCAGGATCTGCAGCTGCAGGTCCGGCAGCGCCAGCCAGCGCCCGAGCGCGTAGCCGATCGCCGGCATCGCCGCCAGCTTCACCGCCAGGAACCAGGCGGCCATTCCCTTCGCCTCGCGCAGGCCCGACAGCCGCAGCCCCGCGCCGACCGCGATCAGCCCGAGCGCGATCGACGCGCTGCCCATGCGCGAAAGCGTGGTCGAGACCATGCCTGGCAGCTCCAGTCCGCCGAGATTGCACAGCAGGCCGCCGGCGGTCGCCAGCAGCAGGGGATTCTTCGCCAGTTCGCGCGCCACGCCACCGGCGCGGTGGGCCAGCGCGTAGACCGAAGCGATGTTGCAGACCGGGACGGCGAATCCCATGATCAGCGCCATCAGCGAGGTGCCCGCCGCTCCGCCGATGCTGGCCGACAGCGCCAGCGCGATGGTCGCGTTGAAGCGGAAGGCCGTCTGCACGCCCGACTCGAACACCATCGGCCCGGCGCGGAACAGCGGTTTCGCCAGCCAGCCCAGCGCGATGCCCGCGGCCAGCGTCGCCATCGCCGCCTGCAGCATCCGGCCGGTCACCGAGAAATCGATGTTCGAATGCGAGGTCGCGTGGAACAGCAGCGCCGGGAACAGGACGTAGTAGACCAGCTTCTCCATCCCGATCCAGAAGCCGTCGCCCCAGTCGGTGTGGCGCCGCAGCAGGAAGCCGCAGGCGATCAGCGCGAAATCGGGAAAGAGCAGGGCGGCGATGGACATGAAGCGGGTGGCGTGTCGGCGTGATGATCGGTGAGCGTGCCGGGACAGGATGCCGGGCGACGGCGGCAGGGCGGCATTGTGCCCGATCGGCGCGGCGTTTGCATGGCGGCGGCGCCATGGCGCCCTCGTGGCGGCGTGCGGAACGCCAGGATCATTTCAGCACGCGCGCCAGCTCCACGGCCGTCTTCACCTGCATCTTGTCGAAGATGTGGGCGCGGTGCACTTCCACGGTGCGCATGCTGATGCCGAGCTCGTCGGCGATCACCTTGTTCATCTTCCCGGCCAGGATCAGGTCGAGCACCTCGCGCTCGCGCGCCGACAGCGTCGCCAGGCGCTCCTGCACGGCGGCGTCGGCGCCGGCCTCGCGCGAGGCCGACAGCGCTTCCTGCACCCGGTCCATCAGCTTGTTGTCGTTGAACGGCTTCTCGAAGAAATCGAAGGCGCCGCGCTTGAGCGTGTCGACCGCCATCGGCACGTCGCCGTGGCCGGTCAGGAAGATCACCGGCAGGCGGCGCGTCAGGCCGCGCGCGGCCAGCATCTCGAACAGCGTGATGCCCGACAGGTCGGGCATGCGCACGTCGAGCAGGATGCAGTCGCCTTCCGCATCGAAGGCCGGCGCCGCGCCGATGGCGGCGAGGAAGGCGGTGCCGTTGTCGTAGGCGGTGGCGGCGATGCCGCGCGACCTGGCCAGCCAGGACAGCGAATCGCGGATCACTTCTTCGTCGTCGACGATGTGCAGCATCAGGCCTCCTGGGATGTGGACGAGGGCGGCGGCGCCGTGGCCGCACCGGCCGCCGGCGTCGGCAGCGAGAACCGGAAGATTGTACCGCCCTGCGGATTGGCTTCGTGCACCAGCGTGCCGCCGTGGAACTCGGCGGCGGTGCGGCAGATGTTCAGGCCCATGCCCATGCCCTCCGCCTTGGTGGTGAAGAAGGGCGAGAACAGCCGCTCGGCGACCTCGGGCGCGATGCCGTGGCCGTGGTCGATCACGGAGATCACGAGCTTGGGCGGCGTGGCGCCGGGGTCGGACGCGGCGACGATGCGCAGCACGCGTTTCTCCGGCGGCGTGTCGCGCATCGCCTCGATCGCATTGCGGGTCAGGTTGAGCAGCACCTGCTCCAGCAGCACGCGGTCGGCCGCGACCGCCGGCAGGTCCGCGGCCACGGCGGTCTGCACCACCACGAAATAACGCTGCGCCTGCAGCTCCACCAGCGGCAGCACGCTGTCGATCACCGGGCCGATCTCGACCAGTTCGCGCGACGGCTCGCGCCGCTTCACGAAGGCATGCACGCTGCGGATGATCTGGCCGGCGCGCTGGGCCTGGGCGGCGGCCTTTTCGAGCGCCGGCTTGAGCAGTTCCGGGTCCAGCCTGCCGTCGCGCGCGGCCGGGCTGTCGAGCAGGTTCAGCGCGCCGGTGGCATAGCTGGAGATGGCGGCCAGCGGCTGGTTCAGCTCGTGCGCCAGCGTCGAGGCGATCTCGCCCATGCTGGCCATGCGCGCGCTGGCCTGCAGCTTTTCCTGCTGCTGGCGGTTGAGCTCCTCCGCGCGCTTGCGGTCGGAAATGTCGAGGATCGAGCCCATCCAGCCGGTCTGGTTGCCGGTCTCGTCGACCAGCGGCGATTCGTAGATCAGCACCGGGAAGCGCTCGCCGCTGGCGCGCTGGAAGATGGTCTCGAACTGCGGCGTCACGGTGCCCATCAGCACCTGCGAGAAGCGCTGCTGGTATTCGTCCATGGCTTCCGGCGCCCAGTAGGGCATCGGCGGCGCCTTGCCGACCAGTTCCTCGGCCGGCAGCCCCACCATCTGGCAGAACGCCGGGTTGACATAGGTGATGCGGCCCTCCAGGTCGCGTGCGCGCAGGCCGGTCAGCAGCGAGTTCTCCATCGCGGCGCGGAAGGCCACCTGCTGGCGCAGCGCGGTCTCGGCGGCGATGCGGCGGGCGATGTCGCGCCACAGGGCATACAGGCTCCAGAGCAGGCCGACCGACAGCAGGATGACCGAACCCACGAGCAGGTTGGGCAGCAGCTTCGGCGCGCTCTTGACGCTGTTGGTGCGCAGCGCCAGGCCGAGCGCCGGGATGTCCAGCGGACGGCGGTGCGTGTACACATTGCGGCCCGGCCCGCCGGCCGCGCGCTTCTCGATGACGTTCTCCTCGCTGTCGAGGATGGCGATCTCGTTGTCCTGGGCGAACCACCAGGGCACCATTTCCTCGAGGATGGCGGCGGTGGACAGGCTGGCCACCAGGCTGCCGCGCAATTCGCGGCCGGCCAGGATCGGCAGGTGGTAATCCATCAGCATCGGGCCGGCGGCGCCCGGCGGCGGGGCCGGCGGACTGTAGCGCGCATTGCCGCCGGCGCGGATGTGTTCCTGCACCAGGCGGGACGGCGCCGATAGCTGCGCCAGCGTGGTTGTGCCGACGTCGCTGGACGCGACGACCCTGCCGCCCGCATCGAACCACACCACGCGCGCCACCTCGCGGTTGTTGCGCCGCAGGGCGGCGACGCGCTCGACGAACTTCGCCTTGTCCACGTTGCCGTGGGCGATGTCGGCGGCCAGCAGCTGCAGGGTCTCCTCGTCGCGCGCCAGCTGGAAGCGGATGGTCTGCTCGACCCACAGCGTGTCGGCGATCAGCTGTTCCTGGCGCTCGGTGCTTTCCATCTTCTGCGCCTGCCACGGCAGCCACAGCAGCGTCGGCAGGAACAGCAGCATCAGCACCAGCGGCACGAACCAGCGCCAGGTGTGACGCCGGCTGCGGAACGAAGCGCTGGGCGCGCGGAAGGGGGGATCGGTCTCCATGGCAGGCACTAGTGTAGCCCCTCGCTACGTGTTAACGCGTATCAAGCCGGATTGTGGTTATCCACACTTGTTGCACGATGACCGCATGATGACAATGCTTCCCACAAGTAGCAAAGAAATCCATATCCATTCCTTCATTGGAGACATCGATGAAACTGAAAGCCCTGCTGTTCGCCTTGTCCGCCGCCGCCCTGGTCAGCGGTTCCGCCTTTGCCCAGAACCCGATCGTCATCAAGTTCAGCCATGTCGTGGCGAACGACACGCCGAAGGGCAATGCCGCGCTGAAGTTCAAGGAACTCGCCGAGAAGGCCACCAACGGCCGCGTCAAGGTGGAGGTCTATCCCAACAGCCAGCTCTACAAGGACAAGGAAGAGCTGGAGGCGCTGCAGCTCGGCGCCGTCCAGATGCTGGCGCCGTCGCTGGCCAAGTTCGGTCCGCTCGGCGTGAAGGAATTCGAAGTGTTCGACCTGCCGTACATCTTCCCGAACAAGGATGTGCTGTACCGCGTCACCCAGGGCCCGATCGGCCGCGACCTCATGAAGAAGCTGGAACCCAAGGGCATCACCGGCCTGGCGTTCTGGGACAACGGCTTCAAGGTGATGTCGTCGAACAAGCCGATCCTCAAGCCGGCCGACATCAAGGGCCAGAAGTTGCGCATCCAGTCGTCCAAGGTGCTGGAAGCCCAGATGCGCGCGCTCGGCGCGATCCCGCAGGTGATGGCGTTCTCCGAGGTCTACCAGGCGCTGCAGACCGGCGTGGTCGACGGCACCGAGAACCCGCCGTCGAACTTCTACACCCAGAAGATGCATGAAGTGCAGAAGCACCTGACCATGACCAACCACGGCTATCTCGGCTACGCGGTCATCGTGAACAAGAAATTCTGGGACGGCCTGCCGGCCGACGTGCGCGGCCAGCTCGAAGGCGCGATGAAGGAAGCCACCAAGTACAACAACGACATCGCCCAGCGCGAGAACGAGGAAGCGCTGGCAGACGTCAGGAAGAGCGGCAAGACCCAGATCGCCGACCTCACCATCGAGCAGCAGGCCGAATGGCGCAAGGTGCTGCTGCCGGTGCACAAGGAAATGGAAGGCCGCATCGGCAAGGAGCTGATCGAGGCCATCTACAAGGAATCGATGCCGAAGAAGTAAGTCCGGTGTCCTGACCGCAACAGGAACGGCGGGCACGAGCAGCGTCGCGTGTCCGCCGTTTTTACGTCCGCGGCCAGGATCGCCCGGCATTCACTACCAGGGAGAAACCCGTGAAATTCCTCGATCACCTCGAAGAGTGGATCATCGCCACGCTGATGGGGGCGGCCACGCTCATCATCTTCGTCGCGGTGGTGCACCGCTACCTGTCCGGCTTCGCCATTCCCGGCGTGCAGGATTTCCTGCTCGGCCTGAACCTCAGCTGGGCCCAGGAACTGACCATCTACATGTTCGTGTGGATGGCGAAATTCGGCGCCGCCTACGGCGTGCGCACCGGCATCCACGTCGGCGTCGACGTCGTCATCAACCGTCTCGAAGGCAGCACGCGCAACAAGTTCATCATCTTCGGCCTGCTGGCCGGCGCGCTGTTCACCGGCATCGTCGGCACGCTCGGCGCCAACTTCGTCTGGCACATGGCGCAGACCGAGCAGACCTCGGCCGACCTCGAATGGCCGATGTGGATCATCTATCTCGCGGTGCCGCTCGGTTCCTACCTGATGGCATTCCGCTTCCTGCAGGTGACCTGGAACTTCATCAGGACCGGCGAGCTGCCCAAGCATGACCACGCGCACGTGGAGGGCCTCGACGACACCATGGCCGGCCTGGACGACAGCGACCTCGTCCCGCACCCGGCGAAGAACGGCAACGGCGCCAACGGAGGCAAGGCATGAACGCGGCAATCATCTTCATCCTCCTGATCGTGCTGATGCTGACTGGCATGCCGATCTCGATCTCGCTCGGCCTCACGGTCCTCACCTTCCTGTTCACGATGACCGAGGTGCCGATCGCCTCGGTGGCCCTCAAGCTGTTCACCGGCATCGAGAAATTCGAGATCATGGCGATCCCGTTCTTCATCCTGGCCGGCAACTTCCTGACCCACGGCGGCGTGGCCAAGCGCATGATCAACTTCGCCACCTCGATGGTCGGCCACTGGCACGGCGGCCTGGCCCTCGGCGGCGTGTTGGCCTGCGCGCTGTTCGCCGCAGTGTCCGGCTCCAGCCCGGCGACGGTGGTGGCGATCGGTTCGATCATCCTGCCAGCGATGGTGAAGCAGGGCTATCCGAACCGCTTCGGCGCCGGCGTGATCACGACCTCGGGCGCGCTCGGCATCCTGATCCCGCCGTCGATCGTGATGGTGATGTACTCGGTATCGACCAACACCTCCGTCGGCAAGCTGTTCATGGCGGGCGTGGTGCCGGGCATCATGCTGGCCGCGCTGCTCGGCCTGACCACCTGGTACCTCGCCAAGAAGAACAACTATCCGCGCATGGCCAAGGCATCGTGGGCCGAGCGCTTCGCCACCTTCCGCAAGAGCGCCTGGGGCCTGCTGCTGATCGTCATCGTCATGGGCGGCATCTACACCGGCATCTTCACGCCGACCGAGGCGGCGGCGATGTCGGCGGTGTACGCCTTCTTCATCGCGGTGTTCGTTTACAAGGACCTGACGCTCAAACAGGTGCCGAAGGTGCTGCTCGATTCGGCGTCGATGTCGGCCATGCTGCTGTACATCATCACCAACGCGGTGCTGTTCTCCTTCCTCATGACCAGCGAGAACATCCCGCAGTCGATGGCCGCCTGGATCACCGACAAGGGACTCGGCGTCGTCACCTTTCTGCTGTTCGTGAACATCCTGCTGTTGCTTGCGGGTAATGTGATGGAGCCATCGTCGATCGTCCTGATCATGGCGCCGATCCTGTTCCCGGTGGCGATGCAGCTAGGCATCGATCCGGTGCACTTCGGCATCCTGATCGTGGTGAACATGGAAGTGGGCATGTGCCATCCGCCGGTAGGGCTCAACCTCTACGTGGCGTCAGGCATCACCAAGATGGGCATTTCGGAGCTGACGGTGGCGGTGATGCCGTGGCTGCTGACCATGATCGGCTTCCTGCTGTTGGTCACCTATGTGCCGCAAATCTCGCTCTGGCTGCCGAATTTGATTTATCAGTAATTCTTTTGTATAGTTGCGCCACCTTGCGGCATCCCACATTCATGGGATGCCGTACTCGGATAAAGAAGGGGATGGTGCACAAGAAAGGCAGCAATGCCAACGATGTACTCAGGAGACAGGCGATCCAAGAAAATTGCCGTGCAGTGGCAACGCTGCAACGAACGCAGTCTGGACCGCGAGGCAGTATTTGGAGGCGCATCCACGGATGCGCCTTTTTCTTGGGTGCGATTGCTGCGTTGCGCCATCCGCCGGGTGAAGATCGCTTGCGGCTTGCAAGCGATGCGCGCGGCCGGCATGGCCACGCCGCCTGTTGCGCAAATCCCACGCCCGCGCGGCGGGCTTCACAGGCGGCGGCGCTGCAGGCATGCTTCACCCTCCGGCGATTCCGCCACCGTTCCGCATCGCTTCCATGACGACACACCGACGCCCGGCCCCGGCGGCCGTCCAGATTCCCGCACGTTCCGGATCGCTGTTCGCCGCCATCGTGCCGGCGCCGTTCGGCGCCATCGGCGTGCGCACCGAGGCGGGCCTGTTGCGCGAGATGGTCTACCTGCAGCCGAGCTTCGGCGAGAAGCCGCCGGCCGATCCGCTGGCCGAGCGCGCGGCGCGCCAGCTCGAACGCTATTTCGCCGATCCCGATTTCCGCTTCGACCTGCCGCTGGCCGATGCCGGCACCGGCTTCCAGCGCCGCGTCTGGAACGTGATCGCGTCGATTCCGCGCGGCGGCGTGCTGACCTACGGCGAGGTCGCGAAAATGATCCAGTCCGCCCCGCGCGCCGTCGGCCAGGCCTGCGGCGCCAACTGGTTCCCGCTGGTGATTCCCTGCCACCGCGTGACGGCGGCGGGCGGGCTCGGCGGATTCTCCAACCATGACGACGAGACCGGGTTCCATCTCGGCGTGAAACGCTGGCTGCTGCGCCACGAGGGCGTGGCGGGGTACTGATGACGGGGCCGGATGCGCCGCGGCACGGCAGCGAGGATGTCGTCGACGAGTTCTGCGACACGCTCTGGCTGGAAGACGGCCTGGCGAAGAACACGCTCGATGCCTATCGCCGCGACCTGAACCTGTTCGCCCACTGGCTGCGCGACGCGCGCGCGCGCGCATTGCTGGAGGCGCGCGCGGAGGATCTCCAGGCCTATTTCGCGGCGCGCCATGCCGACAGCAAGGCCACCTCGGCCAACCGCCGGCTGGCGGTGCTGCGCCGCTTCTACCAGTTCGCCCTGCGCGGCAACCGCATCGCCGCCGATCCCTGCCTGAAGATGACATCGGCCCGGCAGCCGCCGCGCTTCCCGAAGATCCTCTCCGAAGCCCAGGTCGAGGCGCTGCTGGCCGCGCCGCCGGTCGACACGCCGCTCGGCCTGCGCGACCGCACCATGCTCGAGCTGCTGTATGCCAGCGGCCTGCGCGTGTCGGAACTGGTCACGCTCAGGACGGTGGAAGTCGGCATGAACGAAGGCGTGCTGCGCATCACCGGCAAGGGCGGCAAGACGCGCCTGGTGCCGTTCGGCGAAGTGGCGCGCGGCTGGATCGAGCGCTACCTGCAGGAGGCGCGCGGCGCCATCCTCGGCGGCCAGGTCGACGACGCGCTGTTCGTCACCGCCCGCGGCGGCCCCATGACGCGCCAGATGTTCTGGACCCTCATCAAGAAATACGCCCTGCGCGCCGGCGTCAACGTGCCGCTGTCGCCGCACACGCTGCGGCATGCCTTCGCCACCCACCTGCTCAACCACGGCGCCGACCTGCGCGTGGTGCAGCTGCTGCTCGGCCATGCCGACATCTCCACCACCCAGATCTACACTCACGTGGCCCGCGAGCGGCTCAAGAAGCTGCACGCGGAACACCATCCGCGCGGCTGAACCCGCCGCGTCTGACAAAGATCAACATCCGGCGATTTGCGCCTGTTCCGCCGGAAACCGCTGGCTATACTCGCAGGCTTGATATTCGTCAGGCCGCGTTCCCGGCCTGCGATCCTGCCGGCGACGGCGGCAGGCACCAGCGGTCAGTCCGGCCATGCGCGCCCGCTTCGGGCCGCGGCATGCCATGCGGATCGCCCGGCTGCGGCCGGCGACCATCCGCAGGAGCTCGACTGACCACTGGCAGCCTATCCGACTCTTCCGATGGAACTACACTCAACCGCCGGGGCGTCCCGGTCGACAGCCGCGTCCGATGCGCACGATGCCCTGCGCGCGAGCGAGACACGCCTGCAGCTGGCGTTGGACGCCGGCGACATGGGCGCGTGGCAGTGGAACCTGAAGACCGGCGCCATCGTCTGGTGGTCCGGCATGGATGCGGTGCACGGCCTGCCGCCGGACCTGATCCCGCGCGGCATGGACGACTATGCGTGCTACATCCACCCGGAAGACCGCGGCGAAGTGGTGCGCATCCTCGACCGCGCGCTGCTGCGCACGGGGCGCGACCACCGCATCGAGTACCGCATCGTCTGGCCCGACGGCAGCATCCGCTGGGTCGAGGGCAGGGCGCGCATCGTGCTCGACAGCCACGGCGAGCCGGCCGAGCTGGTCGGCATCTGCATGGACATCACGCGCAGGAAGCGCACCGAGCTCGGCCTGCGTTTCCTCGCCCAGGCCAGCGCGGAGCTTGCCGAACTGGTCGACCCGCAGGTGACCTTCGACCGCATCGTGAAGCTGGCGACGCCCGCGTTCGCCGACTGGTGCGCGGTCGACCTGCTCGACGACGACGGCCAGCTGCAGCGCGTGGCGGCCGCCCACGTCGATCCCGACAAGACACCGCTGATCCATGAAGTGCGGCGCCGCTTTCCGTCAACGCCGGACAGCCCGCGCGGCCCCTGGTCGGTGTTGCGCAGCGGCCGCACCGAACTCGTCGCCGAGATCGGCGATGCCGCGCTGGCGCAGACGATCGAGGATCCCGAGCATCTCGCGATCGTGCGCCGGCTCGGCCTGCGCTCCTTCATCGGCGTGCCGCTGGCCACGCGCGGGCGCACCATCGGCGTGGTCTATTTCGTCTCGGCCGACTCGGGCCGCATCTACAACGCCGACGATGTCGCGCTGGCGGAAGACCTGGCGCGGCGGGCCGCGGTGGCCATCGAGAACGGCCATCTCTACCGCGCGCTGCAGGATGCCGACCGTCGCAAGGACGTGTTCCTGGCCACGCTGGCGCACGAGCTGCGCAATCCGCTCGCGCCGATCGCCAACGCGGTGCGCATGGCGCGCCACCATGGCATCGAGCCGCGCAGGATCGACGACACGCTGCGCCTGATCGAGCGCCAGACCGACCACCTGGTGCGCCTGGTCGACGACCTGCTCGACATCTCGCGCGTGTCCACCGGCAAGATCGAACTGCGCAGGTCGCACACCACGCTGGCCAGCGTGCTCGGCGCGGCGATCGAAACCAGCCGGCCGCACATCGATGCCGCCGGCCATCGCCTGCATGTCACGCTGCCCGACGGCATGACCGACCTGGTGGCCGACCCGGTGCGGCTGTCCCAGGTGTTCGCCAACCTGCTCAACAACGCGGCCAAGTTCACGCCCGCGGGCGGCCGCATCGACGTGGTCGCCGAAGCCAGTCCCGAGCAGTTCGTGGTGCGCGTGCGCGACAGCGGCATCGGCATCGCGCCCGGGATGCTGCGCCATATCTTTACCGTGTTCACTCAGGTCGGCGATGCCACCCGGCGCACCTACGGCGGGCTGGGTATCGGCCTGTCGCTGGTCGACGAACTGGTGCGCCTGCACGGCGGCAGCGTCGCCGCCTACAGCGAGGGGCCGGGGCGCGGCAGCGAATTCGTGGTGCGCCTGCCGCGCCACCTGCACCGCCAGCCGGCCGCCGACGGCAACCCGCCGCGCGGACGCCGCTGGGAAGACCGCGCCGGCACCGCGTCACCGGGCGCGCAGGCTTCCGGGGCGGCAACGCCGCCCGGCGCTGGCGGGCCGGCCTGGCATGGCGAGGAGCGGCGGCGCAATGCGCGTCGCCGCGGCGCGCGCGCGCTGGCAGGACCGCAGGCGGGCGCGGTCAGCGCCAACCCGGCCGGCGCGCTGCGGCAGGCTGGCGAGGCGGCGGGCATCCCGGTCGATCCGGCTGCCGGGGTCCGCATGCACCGCCGGGCCGCGCCCGCCGCCGGCGACGATAAGTACGCGGGCGGCACGGCCCCATCCGGGGCGGCGGACGGCGCCCGCGGCTTGCCGGCCGCCGCTGCCGCTGCGACGGACCCCGTGCCGGCCCCCGCCGCCGCGCGCGGCGACGTGCGCCGCGTGCTGGTGGTCGACGACAACATCGATGGCGCCACCACCATCGCCGAGGTGCTGCGCATGCTCGGCCACGTGGTCGAAGTGGCGCACGACGGTCCGTCCGCGGTGCGTGGCGCGCTCAACATGCGGCCGGACGTGATCCTGCTCGACATCGGCCTGCCCGGCATGGACGGCTACGAAGCGGCGCGGCGCATCCGCGCGCAGGAAGCCGAGCACGGCGGCAACGTCACGCTGATCGCGCTGACCGGCTGGGGACAGGACAAGGACCGCCAGCGCAGCCGCGAAGCGGGCTTCAACCAGCACTGGGTCAAGCCGGTCGATTTCGAGCGGCTCAAGACCCTGTCCTCGCTCGCCTGACACGGCGACACGACCGCGCATGCGCATCCGGACCCGCCTGCTCGCCCTTGTCCTCGCGGTCCTGCTGCCTGCCATCGTCGTCGCCGGCTTCGCGATCGTGTATGTCTACCGCGAGGAGCGCGCCAACTTCGAGAACAGCATGCGCGAGACCACGCGCGCGCTGGCCCTGCTGCTGGACAACGAGTTCCAGTCCCAGGAGGGGCTGGTGCGCGCCCTGTCGACCTCGCCCATCCTCGACACCGGGGATTACGCCACCTTCTATGCGCATGCGCGCGCCGCGGTGGCCGGCACCGACAGCAACATCACGCTCACCGACACCGAGGGGCGCCAGTTCCTCAACACCCACCTGCCGTTCGATCGCCTGCTGGCGAGACCCGGGCGATTCACCGAGCTGCGGCGCCGCCACGGCGCGATGCGGCCGCTGGTCAGCGACCTGTACTACTCCGACGTGACGCGGCGCTACGGCTACGCGGTGCAGCTGCCGGTGCTGCGCAACGGCCGCCTGCTGCACTACATCGAGATCGGCACGCCGGCCGCGCAGCTGCAGTCGCTGTTCGTCCAGCAGAACCTGCCGGAGGGCTGGATCGGCACCATCGTCGACCGCAAGGGACTGGTCGCCGCGCGCACCGTCGAGCCCGGGCGCTTCGTCGGCCAGCAGGCGCCGCAGGGCTTCCGCGAGCGGCTTGTGCATTCGTCGGAAGGCGTGTACGACGGCCTGACGCTGACCGGCGTGCCCGCGTCGATCTTCTACTCGCAGGCGCCGCTGTCGGAATGGACCTTCGCGATCTCGGTGCCGCAGGAGCAGATGGACGGGCCGGCGCTGCGCGCGAGCGTGCTGGTCGGCACCGTGGCCTTCCTGGTGATGGCGCTCGGCATCCTCGGCGCCATCGCGGTGGCGCGCGGCACGGCCTACGCGATCGAAGGCCTGCGCCGCTCGGCCGAGGAGCTCGGCCGCGGCGGCCGCGCCGCGCCGCGCCGCTACGGCATCCGCGAGATCGACGCGGCCAGCGCGGCGATGTCCTGGGCCAGCGACGAAATCCACAGCCATCGCGCCCAGCTCGAGCAGCGCGTCGCCGACGCGGTGGCCCGGGCCGAGCAGTCCCAGCGCGCGCTGCTGCAGGCGCAGAAGCTCGAGGCGCTGGGACGGCTGACCGGCGGCATCGCGCACGATTTCAACAATGTGCTGCAGACGCTCACCAGCGGGTTGCAGCTGGCCAGCCTGTCGTCGACCGACCAGCGCGTGCGCGCGCTGCTGGAGCCGTGCCAGCGCGCCGTCAAGCGCGCGGTCGACCTCACCCGCCAGCTGATGGTGTTCGCGCGCGTGCAGGATGCGCGCCTGGAAACGATCGACATGGCGCGCCAGCTGCAGGCGGCGCTGCCGCTGCTCAAGGGCGGTCTGCCGAGCAACATCGATTGCCGCCTCGATGCGAGCGGCGGCCTGTGGCCGGTGACCGTCGACACGCTGCAGCTGGAGCTGGCGCTGCTGAACCTGACGATGAATGCGCGCGACGCGATGCCGGAAGGCGGCGTGCTGCGCATCGGCGCCGACAACGTCGTGCTGGCCGAGGAGGCGGGCGACCTGGCCGCGGGCCGTTATGTCCGCGTCACGGTGGCCGACAGCGGCGTCGGCATGTCGCCGGAGGTGCTGGCGCGCGCGGTCGATCCATTCTTCACCACCAAGGGCGTCGGCCGCGGCACCGGCATGGGGCTGGCGCAGGCCTACGGCTTCGGCAAGCAGAGCGGTGGCGCGCTGGTGCTGCGCAGCCGGCCCGGCGAAGGCACCGTGGCGTCGCTCTACCTGCCGGCCGCGACGATGCCGGCGGCGCATGCAGAGCACGAGGAGCGCATGGTCGAGCGGGCCGCCCAGCAGGGGCGCATCCTGTTCGTGGAAGACGATGCCCTGGTGCGCGACGTGGTCGCGCCGGCGTTGCGCACCGCCGGCTTCGAAGTCGACGTGGCCGACAGCGGCGACGATGCGCTGGCGCGGCTCGAGAGCGGGCGGCTGTTCGACGTGGTGTTCTCCGACGTGGTCATGCCGGGCAAGCTCGGCGGCATCGAGCTGGCGCAGCTGACGCGTGCGCGCTTCCCGGGCGTGGCGGTGGTGCTGGCGACCGGCTACTCCGACCGCCGGGTCGATCTCGAAGGCGTGCGGGTGCTGGCCAAACCTTACGAGATGGATGCGGTCGTGCGCCTGCTGAACGAAGCGCTGCAGGAGGCCTGACGCCGTTCCGCGCGCCGGTGTGCGCCAGGCAATTCCCCCTGGCGATGCCGTGCTGACCACGGCTGCGCCTGCCCGATCTCAAGCCTGCGGCGCCCATTGGCGGCTATGCTGGAACACGGCATGCCGCCGCGACGTTGCGCGGCCTGCGCAAGGTCCTCCCGTGAATCCTCAAACTCCCCTCCCGTCCGGCTCCGGCGGGGCGGGCGGCACGTCCGCTCGCCCCGGCGACGTTCAGCCGCCGCCGGCGCCGCTGCCTTCGCCGCCCCCGGATCCGGTGACGGCGGCGGGCGCGCGGCCATTGCGGACGACGCTGTTCGCCGCGCTCGACCACGCCGTCAATGCCATCCTTCTGTCCGCGTTCGCGCTGGCCGGCACGATCGCCGTCGACGTGCCGGTACGCATCGTCGGGGTCGCGCTGGCGTTCAACATGCTGTTCCTCGGATTGATCGCGGGCGGCGCCACGCGCCGGCTGCGCGATCCGTCGCTGACGGCGTTGCAGGTGTTCGCGGCCTGCGGCATCAACCTGCTGGTACTGTGGCTGGCGCCGCAGATCGCCTACATGCCGCTGGTCAACCTGTTCGTGCTGCTGTCCTGGGGCAGCCTGTATTTTTCCCAGAGGACCTTCTTCATCGCCTGGGCGGCATTGACGATCGTGCTCGGCATCGCGCTGCATGCCGTGGGCGCGCGCGTGGACATCGCCGACGAGACCGGCATCGAACGCTGGCTGTTCTGGGTGATCCTGGCGCTGGCGCTGGGGCGCTTCCTGGCGATCAACGCCGAGGTGTCGCGGCTGCGCGCCGGACTGCAGGCGCGCAATGCCGAACTGGCGCGCATGGCCGGCAAGCTGGCCGACCTGGCCAGCCGCGACGATCTCACCGGCCTGTGGAACCGGCGCGAGTTCATGCGCCTGCTGCGCGACCAGCGCAAGCGCGCGGAACGGCAGGGCAGCGGCTTCTGCGTGGCGCTGCTCGACGCCGACCATTTCAAGCAGGTCAACGACCGGCTCGGCCACCAGACAGGGGACGCCGTGCTGCAGGAACTGGCCCACCTGTTCGAGGCGAGCCGGCGCACCACCGATTCGCTCGCGCGCTACGGCGGCGAGGAATTCATCATCCTGCTCGACGGCGACGCCGCGGCGGCGACGCATGCGCTGGAGCGGATCCGCCGCTCCGTGGAACTGCACGACTGGAGCCGGATCGCCGCGACCCTGCGGGTGACCATCTCGATCGGGATGGCGGCATGGCGGCCGGACGAGGATGTCGAGCGCGTCATCGGCCGCGCCGACGCGGCGCTCTATCGCGCCAAGGAGGAAGGGCGCAATCGCCTCTGCCTGGAGGCGTGAGCGTCCCGGCGCCGCGCGCCGCCATCCCCGTGCGGCATTGCGCAGCGCAACCCGCGCGGACAACAAAAAAACCCGCGGCCGGTTTCCCGGCGCGGGTGTCTGCCCGGCAGCCAGCCGGCGCGGGCCGGCGGGATGCGCGACGATTACTTCTTGCCGCGGCCGCTGGTGGCCTTCTCGGTCTGCTGCACGAACTGGTCGGCGGCGGTGGCGAGATTGGCTTCTACGGTGTCGATGGCCTGCTTGGTGACCTTCTGCAGCTGCTCGAAGCCGGCGTTGGTGTTGCCGATGGCCGACTTGACGAAGGCGACCACGTTCTCGGAGCCGGCCGGGGCGCTTTTCGACACTTCATCGATCAGGGCGACCACCTTGCGGTTGGTCTCGGTGATCTGCTCGTCGGCGGCCCTGGTGAACTCGGCCTGGGTCGCCGAAGCGATGTTGGCCAGGTGACGGCCATAGGCCACGGCCTTCTGCGCGGTCGGCTGGACCTGGGCGGCGGTCAGCGCGAAGAATTCCTGCGGATCCTTGGCGGCCAGCAGCTGGCGGGCAGCGGTGGCGGACTCGTCGAGGGTGGCGCGCACGACGGTCATGTTCAGGTCGACGACCTTCTCGAAGCCTTCGAGGGTCTTGCCGGTCAGGGCGGTGAACACGCTCAGTTGCGCCTCAAGGTTGGCGCGGGTGGCGGTGGAAACTTGCTCGGGGATGGCAAACATGGTTCGCTCCTTCAATATCGGGGTGGACAGGGGATGCAAAGACTGCGGATCGTGTTATTGTGCATCGCAACAAAACGTATTTTAGGGTCGGCCATCCGGAAGTCAAGGGGTTTTTGGTGCGACGCACAAAATATTTGTTTTCCTTGTCCCGGGGCAACCCCGGATCGCTTGCGGCGCCCTGTCGGCGCGGGAGAATGGACAAGGCGTGCGCTTGCCCGCGAAGGATGGCCGCGTCATGGCGCCCGCATCGGACGCCGGAAACGGTCCCGGGTTCCCGCGCCGGGCAACCGGCCGGCGCCGGCCTCTTATAATGTCGTTCCCGGATGGCGCCGCCATCCCGTACCGACGAACCAGCATGGCCAAGAAAGAACACGTTTCCGAGACCCCCGCCACCCAGTTCCTGCGCAAGCAGGGCATCCCGTTCACCGAGCATCCCTATGACTACGAAGAGCACGGCGGCACCACGGTGTCGGCGCGCGAACTCGGTGTGGACGAGCATTGCGTCGTCAAGACCCTGGTGATGCAGGACGAGGCGGCCAGGCCGCTGATCGTGCTGATGCACGGCGACCGCAAGGTGTCGACCAAGAACCTGGCGCGGCAGATCGGCTGCAAGTCGGTCGAGCCGTGCAAGCCCGAGGTGGCCAGCCGCCATTCCGGCTACCTGGTCGGCGGCACCTCGCCGTTCGGCACGCGCAAGGCGATGCCGGTCTATGTCGAGGAAACCATCCTGGCGCTCGGCAAGATCTACATCAACGGCGGCCGCCGCGGTTACCTGGTCGGCATCGACCCGGCCGTCCTGCCGCAGGCGATCGGCGCGAAGCCGGTCCATTGCGCGCTCGAGGACTGAGCGGACGCTTTCCAGCGCCACGCCGTGCACGTATCATGTGCCGGCCTTTTCCGTACCACCCACACAACGACAGGCCGGCATCCATGCCGGCGCAGGGAGAACGACAGCATGACCACCAGCATTCTTTTCGCCATTGCGGCCTACCTGATCGGTTCGATCTCGTTCGCCGTGGTGACGAGCAAGGTTTTCGGCCTCGCCGATCCGCGCACCTACGGTTCGAAGAACCCGGGCGCCACCAATGTCCTGCGCAGCGGCAACAAGGCGGCGGCGGCGCTCACGCTGGTGGGCGACGGTTTCAAGGGCTGGCTGGCGGTGTTCCTGGCGAAGTTCTACGGCGAGCAGTACGGCGTCGGCGAAGCCGGCACCGCCCTGGTGGCGATCGCCGTGTTCGCCGGCCACCTGTGGCCGGTGTTCTTCCGCTTCAAGGGCGGCAAGGGTGTCGCCACGGCACTCGGCGTGCTGCTGGCGCTCGATGTCTGGCTGGGATTCGGCACGCTGGTGACCTGGCTGGCAGTGGCATATGCCTTTCGCTATTCGTCGCTGGCGGCGCTGGTGGCGAGCCTGTTCGCGCCGTTCTATTACGGCCTGCTGTTCGGCACCGATCCCGGCTTCGCCGCGGTCGTGCTGATGAGCCTGTTGCTGATCTGGCGCCATCGCCAGAACATCGGCAATCTGCTGGCCGGCAAGGAAAGCCGCATCGGCAGCAAGAAGAAGTGACCCGGCGCGGGCGCATCGCGCGCCCGGAACGGAACAAGGCCGCCTCATGGGCGGCCTTGTCGTTTGTGCATTGCCTGCGGCGCATGCCGCGTCGGCTCACTTCGCGCCGTAGACGATGTCGGCGCGGCGGTTCTCCGCCCATGCCTCTTCATTGCTGCCCATGGCCTTCGGCTTTTCCTTGCCGAAGGACACGGCTTCCATCTGGGATTCATCCACGCCCAGCAGGGCCAGCGACCTGCGCACCGCTTCGGCGCGCTTCTGGCCGAGCGCCAGGTTGTACTCGCTGCCGCCGCGCTCGTCGGTATTGCCCTGGATGACGATCTTGCGGCCCTTGTTGGCGGACAGGTATTTCGAATGGGCCGTCACGACCGGCTGGCCGTCGCTGCGCACGTTGTAGCTGTCGTAATCGAAATACACGCTGCGCTTGGCCAGTTCGCCCTTCGGATCGTCGAGCGGATCGACGGCGGGCGCGGTGACGGTCGCGACCGTGCGCGCATCGGGTTGCGCCTGTGCCGGCGCGGCGGCCACGGGTTGTTCGGGCGCGACCGGCTTGCTGCTGCAGGCAGCGAGCAGCACGGCGGCGGAGGCGAGGGTGACGAGGGAAAGCGTGCGCATGGCATCTCCTTGCTGATGATCGGGTGTGGTCGGTGTCGCATGCGGCCGGCGCGGGCGGCCCGGTACGCGGGCGCCGGGTGCGTGGCGGCAATGCAGGAACACTCGAAGATGTATCCGATCCGCAAGGAGGCCTTCTTGCCAAAACTCAAGCAAGCTGTCGCCTGCCGCGCAGGCGATGTCCGGACGTCAGGGAAAGCGCGCGGTCAGGCCGGGGCCAGCTCGTCGAGCGGCCAGCGCGGCCGCACGTTGAAGTCGTAGTCGTGCGCGGCGGCGCCGGGGTTGGCCATCAGGCGGCGCGCGCCGGCATAGGCGATCATCGCGCCGTTGTCGGTGCAGAACTCGAGCTCGGGGTAGTACACGCGGAAGCGGCGCTTCTGCGCAGCGGCATCGAGCGAGGCGCGCAGCTGGCGGTTGGCGCCGACGCCGCCGGCGATCACCAGGCGCTTCAGGCCGGTCTGCTTCAGCGCGGCCAGGCATTTCGCGGTCAGCACGTCGACGATCGCCTCGACGAAGGCGCGCGCGATGTTGGCCTTGTCCTGCTCGCAGATGTTGGCGGGATGGTTCCTCACCAGCGTGAGCACGGCGGTCTTCAGGCCCGAGAAGCTGAAGTCGAGATCCTTGGAATGCAGCATCGGCCGCGGCAGCGTGTAGACGCCGGGATCGCCGAATTCCGCCAGGCGCGAGATCGCCGGGCCGCCGGGATAGCCGAGGCCGAGCAGCTTGGCCGACTTGTCGAAGGCTTCGCCGGCCGCGTCGTCGAGCGTCTCGCCGAGCAGCCGGTAGCGGCCGACGCCGTCCACGCGCATGAGCTGGGTGTGGCCGCCCGACACCAGCAAGGCGACGAAGGGGAATTCCGGCGGATCGGACGCCAGCAGCGGCGACAGCAGGTGGCCTTCCAGGTGGTGCACGCCGATCACCGGCTTGCCGAGCGCCAGGCCCAGGCTGCAGGCGATCGAGGCGCCCACCAGCAGCGCGCCGGCCAGGCCGGGACCCTGGGTGTAGGCCACTGCATCGACGTCGCCGCGCGCGATGCCGGCTTTCCCGAGCACCTGTTCCAGCAGCGGGATGGCGCGGCGGATATGGTCGCGCGACGCCAGCTCCGGCACCACGCCGCCGTACTCCTCGTGCATCGCCACCTGCGAATGCAGCGCGTGCGCGAGCAGGCCGCGCTGCGTGTCGTAGAGCGCGAGGCCGGTTTCGTCGCAGGAGGATTCGATGCCGAGGACGATCATGGAAGAGGCGGTGCGGGCGGGTGGCAAAGCGCCATTGTAAAGGAAGCGCCCGCCCCGCATCCGGCGCCGCCGCGCTTGCCGGATGCGCAACGGCCAGCCGGCAGGCCGGATCAGCGCGCGATCTGCAGCCGTTCGGCGCCCCCGTAGGCGGCATATCCGGACACGATCACCTTGTCGCCGGGCGTCACGCCGCCGAGCACCTCGGCCTGCGCATGGCTGCGCCGGCCGATCCGCACCGGGCGCCGCGTGGCGCCCTTGCCGTCCGCATCGAGCACGTATACCCAGGCGCCGCCGCTGTCGTTCAGATACCCACCGGCAGGCAGCACGACCGCCGGCGCCGCATCGCCCAGCGAGATGCGCACATCGGTGCCCTGTCCCGGTCGCAGTCCGGGCGGCGATTCGCCCGTAAACTGCAGCTCGACGGTGAAGCGGCCGTCGCGGATCTGCGGCCGCACCGACTGCACCGCGACGGCATGCTCGCGCGCGCCGATCGTCGCGCGTCCGGGCCGTCCCGGGGACATGCGCGGCAGGTAGTACTCGTCCACCTGGGCGGCAAGCTTGTGGCCGCCGGGATCGTCGATGCGTCCGAGCCGCTGGTCGGGGCGCACCGTCTGGCCAACCTCGAGCCGGAAATCGGTCAGCCGTCCATCGGCCGGCGCGCGCACGGCCAGCGCGTCCACGGCGTCCTGCACCAGGGCCAGGCCGGCATCGAGGCCGGCGATCGCGCGTTCCATGTCGCGCACCGCGTCGCGCTTGATCGCCAGCTCCGCGCCGCCGCCGGCGAGTTCGTCGGCATGCGCGCGGCGTGCCTGGGCCAGCTTGTCGGCCGCGTCGTCGACCGCCGCCGGCGCCACGAAGCCGCGTTCGGCCAGCGACGCCAGGCGCGCATGCTGCTTGCCGGCCTGGTCCAGCTGGAACGCCAGGTCGGACAGCCGCCGCCGGTGCTCGGTGCGGCTGCCCTCGAGGGACACCCGCAGGGCCGACAGGTTGGCGATCTGCTGCGCGTGCTCCGAGCGCCGCGCCAGCAACTCGAGGTGGCGCTGCGGATTCGACAGGCGGAACAGCAGCTCGCCCTTGCGCACCAGCATGCCGTCGCGCGCGATCACTTCTTCCACGCGGCCGCCGTCGACGGCATCGAGCATGACCGAGTTCTGCGGGATGGCGCTGGCGCGCACCGCCACCTCGTCGGCGAACACGGCTTTCTCGACGGTCGCGATGCGCAGGTTGTCGGGCCGCACGCGCAAGCCATCGGGAATCGCCGTGCGCAGCAAGACGATGCCCGCGACCGCCGCGGCGGCGACGGCCAGCGCGGCGGCGATGCGCCGCCCGCGCCGCGGCGCGAGCGGGCTATCCATGCCCTGGCCATGGTGGGCGGACACGGAACGGGAGGAAAGGGGTGTCATGGAAAGCACCACATCGGAAAGGGTGGGCGGCAAGCCCGCGCACGGCACGCACGGCGCCGGCGCGGCCTGCCGCCGCGATTACTCGCGCAGGGCGTCGGCCGGCGCCATCTTCATCGCCAGCCATGTATGGCGCGCCGCCGCCAGGGCGGCGATCGCCAGGCCGGCCGCCAGCGCCGCCGGCAGGGCCAGGTAGGCATGCGGCGACCGTTCGACGAAGGGGGCCAGGTAACGGCTGATACCGATGGCCGCCAGCGGCAACCCGATCAGTGCCGCCATGGCGCACAGCCGGCCGAGCTCGCGGGCGACCAGCCCGGCGACATGACGCCGGCGCGCCCCGTAGAGCTTGCGCACCACGATTTCCCGCGTGCGCCGCTGCACCGTGTGGGCCGACATCACGTACATGCCGAACGCCGCGATGGCGATGGCGATCGTGGCGGCGATGCCCAGCAACGTGGCGATGTGCGCATCCTCGGCGTAGCTGTACGCCAGGAATTCCTCGGCCGGGCGCATCTCGAGCTCCGCATCGGTGAAATGGCGCGCCCACAGCGTCTCGACGGCCTGCTCCACCGGCGCGAGGGGGCCCTGCACGCGCAGCGTGACCACATAGGTCAGCCTGCCGGGCTCGAAGAACGCCGGCCGTGCCGCTTCGCGCAGGGACTCGAAACGGATGTCGGGCACCACCCCGATGATCTGCCGCTGGTAGGTCTTGCCGTCGTGGCCGTCGTTGTACAGCCACTTCCCCACGGCTTCCTCGTTGGACGGATAGCCGAGCTGGCGCACCGCCGTTTCGTTGACCACCACCTTCTGCCATTCGGATTCGCCATCGGTGCGCGCGTCGAAGGTGCGGCCGGCCAGCGGGCGCACGCCGTACACCTCGAAGAACTCGCGGCCGACCACCTTCTTCTGCAGCGAGATGCTGACGCCGCCCTCGCGGCGCAGCGGCTGCGTCAGCACGTCGAGATGGCGTCCGACCGCATCGAGACTGGTGGTCACGCCGGCCACGCCCGGGATGCGGCGCAGGTCGTCGACCAGCGCGCGGTGGCGTGCGCTGCTGTCGTAGGTTTCGTGGACATCGATGGAGATCAGCGGTGCCGGATCGAAGCCGGGATCGCTGCGCACCGCATGGCGGGTCTGCCATTCGATCGCCAGCGTGATCGCGGCCAGCCCGATGGCGGCGGCGAACTGCACCACCGTCAGCGCCAGCCGCAGGCGGCGCCCGCCAGCCGGTTCGGTATGCGCGCGTCCCGTCAGCACGCGCGACGGCGGCACGCGCAACGCGGTGCGCGCCGGCTGGACGGCGCAGGCCAGCCCCAGCAGCACCGCCGCCGCATAGACCGCGGCGACATGCTGCCAGGTCATCATGCCGGCCAGGTTGCGGACGACCAGTGCCGAGAACGGTGCCAGCAGCAGCCATGCCAGCAGCAGTCCGACCGAGGTCGCCGCCAGCGTCACCAGCATCGACTCGCCGATGAACTGCAGCGCGAGGCGTCGGCCATCGGCGCCGAGCGCCTTGCGCATGCCGATCTCGCGCTGGCGGTGCAGCACGCGCACCGTCGCCAGGTTGACGTAATTGGCGGCGGCCAGCAGCAGGATCAGCGCCGCCACGGCGGCCAGGCCCGCGATCGCCGCCGGGTTGCCGTACGGCCGCTCCGGATTGAAATGGTTGCCGCCGATGTCGCTGTCGAAATAGGCGCTGCGCAGCGGCGCCAGGCGGATATCCATCGCCTTGCGGTCGCCGAGGCGCGCGCGCAGGTCGGCCGGCAGGCCCACCACCATCGGATGGCTGTCGACCGCCTTCTGCATGGCCGTGGCCAGGTCGGCCGGGGAGGCGCCCGGCCGCATCCGCACGTGGATCTTGAACCAAATCATCGGGAAGCGTTCCTCGATGCCCTTGATCAGGTCGGGTGGAAACATCACCGAGCGCAGGCCGTGCATTGCCTGGAACGGGATCATGGTATTGGCCGGCGGCGCCTTGACCACGGCCAGCACGCGCAGCGTCTTGCCTTCCGCCGGCACCAGCTTGCCGATGGCGCGCTCGCCGCCGAACCATTGCGCCGCCGTGTCCTCGGTGAGGACCAGCCCGTCGGGACTGGCGAGCGCCGCGGCCACGTCGCCGTCGACGGTCCGCATGCCGACCATGGCGGGGAAATCCGGCGAGGCGCTGATGCAGCGCACCGTGTGCACGGTGTCGCCGAGCCGGACCGCCAGCCCGGTCGGCTTGATGTGGCTGGCCGCCACCGCGGCCACGCCGGGATGCGCGGCGGCCACGTCGTAGAGCAGCAGCGGCGCGTTGTCGAACCAGGCTTCCTGGTCCACGTTGAAGCGCTGCTTGACGTAGTACACGCTGTCGGCGTCCGGCACGTGGGCGTCGTACTGCGTCGAGAAGCGCACGTAGGCGAACAGCAGGATGGCGACGGCGAAGCCGACCGCCAGCCCGAGCACCACGAAGAAGGAATGGAAGGGCTGCTGGAGGAAATGCCGCCAGCCGATGCGAAGGTCGCGCAGGGTCATCGTGCGCTCCTCAGGCCGCCATCAGGGCATCGACCAGGATGCGGCCGTCGAGCAGGCGGATGGTGCGCGATGCCTGCGCGGCATGGGCCGGCGAGTGCGTGACCATCACCACCGTGGTGCCTTCCGCATTGATCTGGCGCAGCAGGCGCATGACTTCCTCGCCGTGGGCGGTATCGAGATTGCCGGTCGGTTCGTCGGCCAGCAGGAGCGCGGGCCGGGCGACCAGCGCGCGCGCGATCGCCACGCGCTGCTGCTGGCCGCCGGACAGCTGCGACGGGCGGTGCTTCGCGCGGTGCGCCACGCCGAGCTTGTCGAGCATCGCGTCGACGCGTTCCCGCCGTTCGCGCGCCGGGACGTCGAGGTATTCGAGCGCCAGGTCGACGTTCTCGCGCACCGACAGTTCCTCGATCAGGTTGAAGCTCTGGAACACGAAACCGATGCGGCCGCGACGCAGGCGGGACAGCTGCGACTCGGACCAGCCGGCCACATCCTGTCCCTCGAAGCGGTACTCGCCGGAGTCCGGCGTATCGAGCAGGCCGAGCAGCGACAGCAGCGTCGACTTGCCGCAGCCGGACGGCCCGGTGATGGCCACGTATTCGCCGGCGTCGATGTCGAGATGGATGCGGTCGAGCGCGGTGGTGCGCACATCGCCGCCGATGAAAGTCTTGCTGACGTTGCTGAGCCTGATCATGTCGTCTCCTGCGTGCTTCTTGTCATGTTGTGGGGATGGATTGTGGCATGTCCCGACGGGGAACCCGCGGAAACGTTGCAACCGCCGTGCCATGGCCGCCAACCGGGGCGCGGCAAGGCCTTGCGGTCCGGCCGGAGGACCCATCCGCCCGCTTGCGGACAATGCGGGTGTCCGCTTCCGGACACTTGTCCGCTCCACGGTGCGATCGCGTTGCTGCGCCCGCCGGCGCGCTGCTAGAATCGGCCGACCTTCTGCCCAGTCCGCCGCCCGCATGCCGCCTTCCTCCGCCGCCATCCTGGTCATCGACGACGATGCCGACGTCGCCTACGCCGCCCAGCTGATGCTGCGCCGGCGGGCGGCGCAGGTGTGCACGCTGGCCGATCCGGCGCGGCTGCAGGAGGCGCTGCGCCAGCAGGCGCCCGACGTGGTGCTGCTCGACTTCAATTTCACGCCGGGACGCACCGACGGCGCCGAGGGGCTGGCGGCGCTGGCGGCGCTGCAGGCCTTGCCGGATCCGCCCGCCGTGATCGCGATGACCGCCTATGCCGACGTGCCGCTGGCGGTCGAAGCCCTCAAGCGCGGCGCCTGCGACTTCATCACCAAGCCCTGGGACAATGCGCGGCTGGCCGCGGCGGTCGATGCGGCGCTGGCCCAGCGCGCCGCGCGCCGCACGGTGCCGCCGGCCGCGGAAGGACTGATGGGGGAATCCGCCGCGATGCGCAAGGTGCGCGCGATGATCGCCAACGTGGCGCCGACCGAGGCGACCGTCATGGTGCTCGGCGAGAACGGCGCCGGCAAGGAGCTGGTGGCCCGCGCGATCCATCGCGCCTCGCGCCGCGCCCATGGCGAATTCCTCGCGGTCGACATGGGGGCGTTGCCGGAGTCCACCTTCGAGAGCGAGATGTTCGGCCATCGCCGCGGTTCCTTCACCGATGCCCGCAGCGATCGCTCCGGGCGCTTCCAGGCCGCGCGCGGCGGCACGCTGTTCCTCGACGAGATCGGCAACATGCCGTTCGCCACCCAGGCCAAGCTGCTGACGGCGCTCGAGCGGCGCGAGGTCACGCCGCTCGGCGCCGATCGCGCCGAGGCGATCGACGTGCGCATCGTGTCCGCCACCAATACCGCGGAGGAACGGTTGTTCGATCCGGGCGCGTTCCGCCAGGACCTGCTGTTCCGCCTCAACACCATCGTGATCCGCGTGCCGGCCCTGCGCGAACGCCGCGAGGATATTCCCGCGCTGCTGCAGCATTACCTGGCGCTGTACGCACGCCAATATGAACGCCCGCAGCGCGAGATTGCCGCCGATGCCTTCGATGCGCTGTGCGCGCATGCCTGGCCGGGCAATGTGCGCGCGCTGCGCCATGCCTGCGAGCGGGCCGCGATCCTCGCGCAGGGGGAGCGCTACACGCTCGACGATTTCGGACTGGCCGGCGCGGCCGCCGCGCCGGCGCCCGCGGCCGCGGGTCCCGATCCGGCCGGCGAACCTCTGCGGCTGGCGGCGCGCGAACGCGATGCCATCGCCGCCGCGATGGCGCGGGCGCGCGGCAACATCAGCGAAGCGGCGCGCCTGCTCGGCGTGAGCCGGGCCGCGCTCTACCGCAAGCTCGACAAGCATGGCCTCTGAACGCCGCCACCTGCGCGAGGCCGCGGCTGGCGCAGCGCTGCTGGCACTCGCGTCCGCCGGCGCCGGCGTCGCCTATCCTTCCATGGCCGTGGCGGGGTGTCTCGCGGCCGCAGGCGTCGGCGCGGCCGTCCTGCTGCGCGCCGTGCGCCGGCTGGCCGATGCCGCCGCGACGCCGCCGCGCGAGGTCGCGGTCGGCGTGCCGCTGGAGCAGCGCGCCATGCTGGCCCGCGCGCTGGAACTCGATACCAGGCTCGAACATGCGCCGGTCGCCCTGTTCGGCATCGGCGCCGGGGAGGGAAACGGCGCCGCCGCACCGCTCAATGCCCAGGCGCGGCGCCTGCTCGCCCCCGGCCGGGCGGTGGATGCGGAATCGCTGTTCGCGGCGATTGCCGGCGTGCAGGCCGGCAATCGCGCCACCATCGAGTTCACTTCCGACCGCGGCAACGAGCGTGCGCTGGCGATGGCCAGCGCGCTCACCGTGGACGGAAGGCCGCAACGCCTGGTGGCGGTGATGCCGGCCGAGAGCGAGCTCGAGGCGGAAGCGATGCAGGCATGGCAACGCCTGGTGCAGGTGGTGGCGCACGAGGTGATGAATTCGCTCACGCCGGTGGCGTCGCTGACGCAGACCGCGCGCGAGATCGTCGCGTCGGAGCGGAACGCGCTGGACGACGATGCCGCACGGGACCTCGCCACCGCGCTCGACGCGATCGGCCGCCGTGCCGACAGCCTGGTCGCCTTCGTCGCCGGTTACCGCACGCTGGCCAGCGTGCCGGCCGCCCGGCCGCAGGCGGTGGACGTTGCCGCCATGTTCGCGCGCATCGGCGCGCTGGTCGGGACGGCATGGCAGGCGCGCGGCGGGCGGGTCACCTTCGCGGTCGATCCGGCCACCGTGGAACTGATGGCCGACCCCGGCCAGATCGAGCAGGCCCTGCTCAACCTGCTGGCCAATGCGCTGGATGCGACCGCCGGCATGGCGGCGCCGGAGGCGGCGGTGAGCGCGCGCCTGACCCGCGGCGGACGCCTGCGCATCGAGGTGCGCGACAACGGCCCCGGCATCGACGCGGCCGCCGTGCCGCACCTGTTCACGCCGTTCTACACGACCAAGGACAAGGGCAGCGGCATCGGCCTGGCGATGGTGCGCCAGCTGGTCCACCGCAACGGCGGCACGGTCCGGCACGTGCGCCAGGTCGGCGCCGGCGCCTGCTTCGTGATCGCCTTCTGAGTCGGCGCATGCCGCCGCGCCGGCCGCCGTGACAGGCGTGACGCCGGCAGGTACCGCGCGGCGATACGTTTCGTTCCGCGCCATGCCACCATGGCAACTTGCGCGTGTTCGCGGCGGTTCTTCGTTATGATGCCGGCTCCGCCGTACCGCGCCGTCCCTGCACGGCACTGACATGAAGACAACATCCTTCCTCGCCCGTCCCCGCCTGTTCATCAAGATTGCCGCGATTGCCGCCGGCAGCGCGCTCGCCGGCGCCGCCGCGCTGGCCACCTATGTCGCGGTCGCGGTCCTTCCGGATCTGCCGCCGCTCGATGCGCTGACCGATTACCGGCCGCGCCTGCCGCTGCGGGTCTACACCGCCGACAACGTGCTGATCGGCGAGTTCGGCGTCGAGCGGCGCGAGTTCGTGCCGATCGCCAGCATGCCGCCGGTGCTGCGCAACGCGGTGCTGGCGATCGAGGACAGCCGCTTCTACGAACACGGCGGCGTCGACTGGCGCGGCGCCGTCCGCGCGGTCGCGGTCAACACGCTGCGCGGCCGCCGCGCCCAGGGCGCTTCGACCATCACGATGCAGGTCGCCCGCACCTTCCTGCTCACGCGCGAGAAGGCCTTCCTGCGCAAGCTCGACGAAGTGGCGCTCACCTATCGCATCGAAGAGCGCCTGTCGAAGGACCGCATCCTCGAGCTGTACATGAACGAGATCAACCTCGGCAACCGCAGCTACGGCTTCGCCTCGGCGGCACAGACGTATTTCGGCAAGACCCTGCAGCAGCTGACCCTGGCCGAGGCCGCGATGCTGGCCGGCCTGCCGCAGTCGCCGGAGAAAGCCAATCCGATCGCCAACCGCGAACGCGCGGTGCGCCGCCAGCATGCGGTGCTGGCGCGCATGCGCGACCTCGGCCACATCGACGAGGCCCAGTATGCCGCGGCGCTGAAGGAAGAACTGCGCATCCGCCCGCGCGGCAGCCGCTTCAGTTCGCACGCCGATTTCGCCGCCGAGATGGTGCGCCAGGCGGTGTACGCGCAGTACAAGGACGCGACCTACACGCGCGGCCTGAATGTTTACACCACGCTCGACAGCCGCCAGCAGGAAGCCGCCTGGCGCGGACTGCGCCGGCAGGTGCTGGACTACGAGGCGCGCCACGGCTACCGCGGCCCGGAAAAACGCATCGCGCTGCCGCGCGACGAGGCCGAGCGCGACGAGGCGATCGACGATGCGCTCGACGACGTGCCGTTCGCGATCGATCTCGAGCCGGCGGTCGTGCTGGAGGCATCGCCGCAGGCGGTGCGCGTTCAGCTCGCGTCCGGCGAGCGGACCGAGATCCGCGGCGACGGCCTGCGGCTGGTGGCGGCGGCGCTCAAGCCGGGTGCCGCCGACAAGCTGAAGCTGTCACCCGGCGCCGTGGTGCGCGTGCGCCGCGACGAACGCGCGCCGGCCGGCAAGCCGCGCTGGATGCTGACCCAGCTGCCGCAGGTGCAGGCGGCGATGGTGGTGGTCGATGCGCGCGACGGCGCCTACCGCGCGCTGGTGGGCGGGTTCGATTACCACCTGGCCAAGTTCAACCATGTCACCCAGGCATGGCGCCAGCCGGGTTCCAGCATCAAGCCCTTCGTGTATTCGGCCGCGCTGGAGAAGGGCCTGTCGCCGGCGACGCTGGTCAACGACACGCCCTTCACGGTGCCGGCCGCGGTCACCGGCAGCCAGGACTGGTCGCCGCGCAACGACAACGGCTACGACGGTCCGGTGACGATGCGTGCCGCGCTGGCGCGCTCGAAGAATGTCTGCTCGGTACGCATCCTGCAGGAAGTCGGTCCGGTCGAGGCGCGCGACTACCTAGCCCGCTTCGGCTTCGACCCGGCGCGCCATCCGGCCAACCTGACGATGGTGCTCGGCTCCGGCGCGGCCACGCCGGCGCAGCTGGCGGCGGGCTACGCGGTGTTCGCCAACGGCGGCTTCCGCATCGAGCCCTATCTCATCCAGCGCATCACCGATGCGCGCGGCACGGTGCTGGCCGAAGCGTCGCCCAGGCGCGCCGGCGAGGAAAGCGAACGCGTGCTCGACGAGCGCAACGCCTTCGTGATCGATTCGATGCTGCGCGAGGTGGTGCGCGCCGGCACCGGCGCCGCCGCCGCGCAGCAGCTCGGGCGCGGCGACCTGGCCGGCAAGACCGGCACCACCTCCGACGCCTTCGATGGCTGGTTCGCGGGCTATGCGGGCAATCTGGTCGGCGTGGCCTGGATGGGTTACGACGAACCGCGTTCGCTCGGCGGCCGCGAGTTCGGCGCCACGCTGGCGCTGCCGATCTGGATCGAGACGATGCGCGCCGCACTGGCGGGCAAGCCGGAATACCACCGGCCGGTGCCGGCGGGGCTGGTCCAGGCCAACGGCGACTGGGTCTACGAGGAATTCGCCGGGCAGGGCGGCATCGCCGCGATCGGCTTCGACGGCGAGCCGGGCGCGCTGCCGGTGGCGGCGCCCGCCGATCATCAACAGGGCGCGGCGCCGGCGCAGGGGACGCAGCAGCAATAGGGAGCGCAGCGGCATTGCCGGGCGCGCGGCCGGACAAGCCCGCGCCATGCAAAAAGTGCTATCTTTGCCGCCACCTGCCGGCACCCCCTGGCTGCCGGCTTCCCAGGTGCAAGAGCAAAGGACCCCGAGCATGATGCATTCCTTCCGATCGACGGGCCGCCGCGCCGTGCTGGCGCTGGGCCTGTTCGCCTTCCTCGGCGCCGGCCATGCCGCCGACCGCGGCGCCCCGCCGACGCCGAAACAGGAGGTGACCGACCGCTACGGCGACGTCACCGTGACCGATCCCTACCGCTGGCTCGAGAAGAACGACGACCGCACGCGCGCCTGGGCGCAGGCCCAGGACAAGCGCACGCGCGCCTACCTCGATCGCCTGCCCGTGCGCCGCCGCATCCACGACCGCCTCTACAGCCAGTTCGCCGCCGCATCGCCGTCGTACTACGACCTGCATACGGCCGGCGGCCAGGTGTTCGCCATGGTCAACCGGCCGCCGAAGCAGCAGCCGATGATCGCCGTGCTCGGCAAGGACACCGATCCGAAGACGATGCGCGTGGTGGTCGATCCGAACGCGATCGACGCGAAGGGCGCGACCGCGATCGACTGGTATGTGCCGTCGCACGACGGCAGGTTCGTCGCGGTGTCCCTGTCGGAGAACGGCAGCGAGGACGGCACCGTGCATGTGTACGAGGTCGCCACCGGCCGCAAGCTGCCGGACACGATCCCGCGCGTGCAGTACCCGACGGGCGGCGGCAGCCTGGCCTGGCGCGCCGACGGCAGCGGCTTCTGGTACACCCGCTATCCCGGCCCGGACCGCCCGGCCGAGGAACAGCATTTCCACCAGAAGGTGTATTTCCACAAGCTCGGCGACGACCCGGCGAAGGATGCCTACGTCCTCGGCGAGGGCTTCCCGAAGATCGCCGCGATCCACCTCGACAACCGCCAGAATCCGGACTGGCTGCTGGCCTCGGTGGCCAACGGCGACGGCGGCGAGTACGCGCACTGGCTGATCGGGCCGGACGGCTCGGTGAAGCAGGTCAGCCGCTTCGAGGACAAGGTGGTCGCCGCGACGGTCGGCCCGGACGGTTTTCTCTACCTGGTGTCGCGCCAGGGCGCGCCGCGCGGCAAATTGCTCAAGCTGGCGGCCGACAAGCCGGCGCTCGACCAGGCGCGCGAGATCGTGCCGCAGGGCGAGGGCGTGCTGCCGACCGGCGGCGAGGGCAACGGCATCCCGGTGATCGTCACGAAGAAGGCGCTGTACCTGCGCCAGATGGTGGGCGGCCCGTCGCGCGTGGCCATCCATGACCATGACGGCAAGCCGCTGGGCATGCTGCCGCTGCCGGACGTGGCCGAGGTCGACGAGATCGAACCGGTCGGCGACGGCCGCCTGGTGTATTCGGTGCGCACCTACCTCAGGCCCGGCTACTTCCTGCGCTACGACGAGGCCGCCGGCAAGTCGGAGCCGACCGCGCTGGCGCAGACCAGCCCGGTGAACTTCGACGACGTCGAAGTGGTGCGCGAGTTCGCGACCTCGAAGGACGGCACGCGCGTGCCGCTCAACATCGTGCGCAAGAAAGGCATCAAGCTGGACGGCTCCCATCCGCTGCTGCTGAACGGCTACGGCGGCTACGGCGTGAGCATGACGCCCGGCTTCCTCGGCCCGCGCACACGCCTGTGGCTCGACGGCGGCGGCGTGTACGTGATCGCCAACCTGCGCGGCGGCGGCGAGTTCGGCGAGGAATGGCACGAGCAGGGCAAGCTGACGAAGAAGCAGAACGTGTTCGACGATTTCATCGCGGCGGCCGAATACCTGGTCAAGGCCGGCTACACCAACCATCGCCGCATGGCCGCGATCGGCGGCAGCAACGGCGGCCTGCTGATGGGCGCGGTCTTCACCCAGCGCCCGGAACTGTTCCGCGCGGTGGTGTCGACGGTCGGCATCTACGACATGCTGCGGGTGGAGCTCGACCCGAACGGCAGCTTCAACACCACCGAGTTCGGCACGGTCAAGAATCCGGACGAATTCAAGGCGCTGCATGGTTACTCGCCGTATCACCGCGTGACCGACGGCGGCAAGTATCCGGCGATCTTCATGGCCACCGGCGAGACCGACGGCCGCGTCAACCCGATGCATTCGCGCAAGATGGTCGCGCGCCTGCAGGCGGCCACGGCGTCCGGCTATCCGGTCTACCTGTCGATCAACACCAAGGCCGGCCACGGCATCGGCAGCTCGCTGGCGATCCGCGTCGCGCAGTCGGCCGACATCTATGCCTTCCTGTTCGACCAGCTCGACATGAAGCTGCCGAAGCCGGAGCGCACCAGGGCGATCATGCGCAAGTAAGCAGCGTACCGCGCAGCACGCGGCGCGGCACACCGCGCAAGCGCCGGGCCACGTGCGGCCCGGCCTTGTATCCGCGTGTGTCCCGCATCCGCCCGGCATGCGGCAGCCCGCGGTGCCGGAGCCGGCCTTGCCCGTGGCCGGATTGGCAAGCGTGCGCGCGATCCGGCGCAGCATCCCGCATTGTCCGGCGCACCCTCGCCGGGCACGTGGCAAGGATCTTGCACGGGCTCATCGGTCAATACTGGGGACCCCCGCCATGACCGATCCGAAACAACTCAACATCGTCGTCATCAACTCGCTCGTCGTTCCCGAGGGGGCCGACGCCGCCGCCCGCAAGCAGGCCGAACGCGCCCGCGCCATCCGCATCGGGCTGCTCGAAGGCGGCTACAACATCCTCGCGGCGCTGCCGCCGTCGGGGGATCTGGCGCAGCGGATCGCCGACCTCCAGCCCGACGTCATCATCGTCGACGAACAATCCGACGCGGCACTCAAGCAGGTGGTGGCCGCCACCGCCACCGCGCCGCGCCCGATCGTCTGCTTCACCGAGGACAACGACCGCGCCAAGATGCATTCCGCCATCGAGGCCGGCGTGTCGGCCTACGTGGTCGCCGGCCTGTCGGCAGAGCGCGTGACGGCGGTGCTCGACGTGGCGCTGGCGCGCTTCGAGGTCGAGCAGAAGCTGCGCAATGCGCTGTCCGAGACGCGCATGAAGCTGGCCGAGCGCAAGCTGATCGAGCGCGCCAAGGGGCTGCTGATGGAACGCCAGCAGTGCTCCGAGGACGAGGCCTTCCGCAAGCTGCGGCGGCTGGCGATGGACCGCAACCTGAAGCTGTCGGAGGTCGCGCAGCGCATCCTCGATGTGGCGGATCTGCTGGCGTGAGGAAGACTGCCGGCGTGCGGCATGCGCCACACCTGCACATCGCCCATCGACGGGCCGCTCCGCATGCTTCCCCGGCGCCGTGGCAATCCATCCTCCACGCCCGCGCGCCGTTTCGGTGCGTCGCACAACAGCGGGGCGGCGACCTGCACGCTTTTCGCTCTCCGCGCCTGCCGCCTGTCCCGCGATGCGTCGCCTCGCCTGTCATTCCGGTGACCAAAGCGGCTACGTCGGTGCAAGCGATGCGATCCGCGGCTGGCATGCCGCTTGCAAACCCTCGCGTTGCGCCAACGACGGCGCGGCGATGAAGTAAGGCAGCCTGGCTTTCGCTGGCCAGGCGTTTGGACAAAGGCGTCCGACCCCGGGGATTCATTTCCCGCGGGCTCGGACGCCTTTCTTTTTGCCTGAACCGAATTCCAACGCTCACAGACGAGGATGCGATGAAGCTCAATGCAGGAAAGGCGGCCGCCGGCCGGCCGCAGGATCTCACCCGCCGTTCGTTCATCAGGAACGGCAGCGCGCTGACCGCAGGCGCATTCGGCACCCTGGCCACGCGAGGCGTCTGGGCCGCCGGCTCCGACAAGCCCGAAAAGGAAGAGGTGAGGATCGGCTTCATCCCGCTGACCGATTGCGCATCCGTCGTCATGGCCTCCGTGCTGGGCTTCGACAAGAAGCACGGCGTGAAGATCGTGCCCGCCAAGGAAGCCTCCTGGGCCGCGGTGCGCGACAAGCTGGTCAACGGCGAGCTCGACATGTCGCACGTGCTGTGGGGCCTGGTCTACGGCGTCCATCTCGGCCTGTCCGGCCCGAAGAAGGACATGGCCATCCTCATGAACCTCAACCACAACGGCCAGGCCATCACGCTGAGCAAGAAGCTGTCCGACAAGGGGGCCGTCGACGGCCCGTCGCTGGCGAAGCTGATGCGGGCCGAGAAGCGCGAATACACCTTCGCCCAGACCTTCCCGACCGGCACCCATGCGATGTGGCTGTATTATTGGCTGGCGTCCTATGGCATCGATCCGATGAAGGATGCCAGGATCATCACCGTGCCGCCGCCGCAGATGGTGGCCAACATGCGGGTCGGGAACATGGACGGCTACTGCGTCGGCGAGCCCTGGGGCCATCGCGCCATCATGGACGGCATCGGCATCACCGGCGTGACCACGCAGGACATCTGGCGCGACCACCCCGAGAAGGCGCTCGGCACCACCGCCGATTTCGCGAAGAAGCATCCGAACACCTGCCGCGCGGTGACGATGGCCATCCTCGAAGCGGGCAGGTGGATCGACGCCGGCCTGCAGAACAAGCTGAAGATGGCGCAGACCATCGCCGACAAGTCCTACGTCAACACCTCGGCCGACGCGATCAACCAGCGCATCCTCGGCCGCTACCAGAACGGCCTGGGCAAGACCTGGGACGATCCCAACCACATGAAATTCTTCAACGACGGCATGGCGAACTTCCCCTACCTGTCGGATGGCATGTGGTTCCTCACCCAGCACAAGCGCTGGGGCCTGCTGAAGGAACATCCGGATTACCTGAAGGTCGCCAGCGAGATCAACCGCATCGACCTGTACAAGGAAGCCGCCGCCGCGATGAAGGTGTCCGTGCCGAAGGATCCGCTGCGCAGCGGCAAACTGGTGGACGGCACCGTCTGGGACGGCAGGAACCCGGCGAAGTATGCCGACGGCTTCAAGATCAAGGCGTGAGGGGAGCACCATGAGCGCCGTCCTGCCATCCGTGAACCGCGAGGCCGACATGCCCGCCGATCCGTCCGCGGCACCCGCCGCCAGTCCGCCGGCCGCCGCGCCCGCTGCGGCCCTGTCTGCCGCTCCGCCTGCCGTGGCGCCCGTCGCCACCGGCGTCCTGCGTTCGTATGCGCTGGCTATGCTGCCGCCGCTGCTCGGCGTCGCGCTGCTGGTGGTGGTGTGGCAGATCGTCTCGATGGGAAGCAGCGGCTTCCCGACGCCGGCCGCCACCTTCGAGGAAGCGATGAACGTGTTCTCCGACCCGTTCTACCGCAAGGGACCGAACGACCAGGGCATCGGCTGGAACGTGCTGTCCTCGCTGCAGCGGGTGGGCCTCGGCTTCGGCCTGGCCGCACTGGTCGGCATCCCGCTGGGCTTCATGATCGGCCGCTTCCCCTTCCTCGGCGGCATGTTCCATCCGGTCATCAGCCTGCTCAAGCCGGTCTCGCCCCTGGCCTGGCTGCCGATCGGGCTCCTGGTGTTCAAGGCGGCCAACCCGGCGGCGATCTGGGCGATCGTCATCTGCTCGATCTGGCCGATGATCATCAACACCGCCGTCGGCGTGCAGCGGGTGCCGCAGGACTACATGAACGTGGCGCGCGTGCTCAACCTGTCCGAGTGGAAGATCATCACGAAGATCCTGTTCCCGGCCGTGCTGCCCTACATGCTGACCGGCGTGCGCCTGGCCATCGGCACCGCCTGGCTGGTGATCGTCGCGGCCGAGATGCTGACGGGCGGCGTGGGCATCGGCTTCTGGGTGTGGGACGAATGGAACAACCTGAACGTGCCGCACATCATCATCGCCATCGTCGTCATCGGCATGGTCGGCCTGGTGCTGGAGCAATCCCTGGTGGCGCTGGCGCGCGCCTTCACCTACGAGGATGTACGCCACTGAGCGTACGAAACCGAGCATCCGCAACGAGGAGCATTACATGGACCCCATGGACAAGCCGAACGCGAAATTCATCGAGGTGCAGCAGGCCGAGATGGTGTTCCACACGAAGAAGGGCGCCTTCCACGCGCTGCGCGACATCAACCTGACGGTGAGGAAGGGCGAGTTCGTCACGCTGATCGGCCACTCCGGCTGCGGCAAGTCGACGCTGCTCAATCTCCTCGCCGGCCTGCAGAAGGCCAGCAGCGGCGTGCTGCTGTGCAACGGCCGCGAGATCGCCGGACCGGCGCCGGAGCGCGCGGTGGTGTTCCAGAACCACTCGCTGCTGCCTTGGCTGACCTGCTACGAAAACATCCATCTCGCCATCGAGCGCGTGTTCGGCGCCGCCGAAGGCGCTCCGAAGCTGCGCGAGCGGACGCTGGCGGCGCTGGCGCTGGTGGGGCTGTCTCACGCCGAGAGGAAGCGGCCGCACGAGATTTCCGGCGGCATGAAGCAGCGCGTCGGCATCGCCCGCGCGCTGTCGATGGAGCCCAAGGTGCTGCTGATGGACGAACCGTTCGGCGCGCTCGACGCGCTCACGCGCGCCCACCTGCAGGACGAGCTGATGAAGATCGTCGCCAGGACCGGCTCGACCGTCGTCATGGTCACCCACGACGTCGACGAGGCGGTGCTGCTGTCGGACCGCATCGTGATGATGACCAACGGCCCGGCGGCGACCATCGGCAGCATCCTGCCGGTGTCGCTGGAGCGTCCGCGCGACCGCGTGGCGCTGGCCAACGATCCGCTCTACATCGGATACCGGGCATCGGTGCTCGACTTCCTGTACCGGCGCCAGGCGAATCCGGCCACGAAGGAGGCTGCCTGAGGCGGGCCGCGCCGGACGCGGTACAAGCGGATACACGCGGCGGCCGGCCGCGCCGGCGGGGAAGGCAGGCGCGCGCCCCGCGCCGTCGCAACGGCGGCGCGCGGAGTGCGGGCTTGCTACCGGCGTCCGCTGCCGCCGCTCGCGGCGCGCGCCTGTGCCGTCGGCACAACAAGGTCTTTGCGTGCGGCCGCGCAAGTGTCTATAGTGAAATTCCCCACTTCCCGCCGCAGGAGGGACACATGTTCATGGCGCCGACCCTGGAAGACTGCCTGAGGCATGCCGGCAGCCGCTACGAGATCCTGCAGCATCCGCACAGCCATTTCAGCATGGGAACGGCCCAGGCGGCGCATGTCCCCGGCGACAAGCTCGCCAAGACCGTGATCCTGCACGACGAATACGGCTACGCCGCCGCCGTGCTGGCATCGACCTACCACCTGCAGCTGTACAAGCTGTGGGAAGAGACCGGGCGCAACCTGGTGCTGGCGACGGAAGACGAAGTGCGGCGGCTGTTCCGCGACTGCGAGGCCGGCGCGGTGCCGCCGGTGGCGCTGGCCTACGGCATCCAGACCTATCTCGACGAGAGCCTGGCGCGCCAGCCCGACGTGTACTTCGAGGCGGGCGACCACGAGGCGCTGGTGCACATGCCGATGGAAGAATTCCTGCACCTGATGGAAGGCACGGACCGGGTGAGCTGCTCGCACCGGTTGCATTGAGGCGATTGGAGCGGCGGGGCATCAAGTTTCGCTGACGTTCTCCTTCCCCCTGCCAGGAGGAAGACCGGGATGGGGGTAGTGCGCCTGAACAAACGCATGCAATCACTCGAGCCGAACGCATGCAGTCAATCGAGCGCACAACTACCTCCCCAGCCCTCCCCCTCCCAGGGGGAGGGAGCGCGCAGCCGCAGGGTCAACGCGCCACCAGCAGATACAGCAGCAACAAGTTCACCACCACCGACACGATGCCGACCGCACGCCACAGGCCGGCGGGATGGCGTTCGGCCAGCGGCTTGGGCGCCGGGGCGTCGAGCGGCCGGGTGGCGCCGCGTTCCAGCGCCAGCAGGAATTCCTCCGCGGTCTCGAAGCGGTCCGCCGGCAGCTTCGCGACCGCCTTCAGCAGCACGTTCTCCAGCCATATCGGAATGTCCGGCCGGTAGCGGGTCGGCGGCACCGGCCCGGAAAAGCGCGGCCGCTGGAAGGCCTCGATCTCGCCGTAGGGATAGCGGCGTGTCAGCAGATGATAGAGCGTCACGCCCACGCTGTAGACGTCGCTGCGGCGCGACGGCCTGCCTTGCTCGAACAGTTCGGGCGCCAGGTAGGACGGCGTGCCGGCACGCGGCGCGCCCGGCGCGTCGTCCTCCTCCAGGCCCGACTGCGCCACGCCGAGGTCGAGCAGGCGCAGCTCGCCGTCCTCGCCCAGGTGCACGTTGTCCGGCTTGACGTCGCGGTGCAGGATGCTGCGCCGGTGCAGCGCGCCGATCGCGCGCACCAGCTTCACGCCATGGGCCACCGCGTCCGGCACGGTGAAATGGATGCCGGCATCGAGATGCTGGCGCAGCGTGGCGCCCTCGTGCCAGGTGGTGAGGTAATACAGGCAGGAGCGTTCCTCCGGCACGATCACCTGCGGGAAGAAGCGCGCGACCACGCGCCGCGCCAGCCACTCCTCGTGGGCGAAGGCGGCGCGTTCGTGGGCATCCCGGTCGCGTTCGGGCTGCAGGGTCTTGAGCACCAGCCGGCGCTGCGTCTTCGGATCGATCACGCGGTAGACCAGCGTGGCGGCAGAGGCATGGATCAGTTCGTCGACCAGGTAGCCGTCGATCGACTGCCCGCGCTTCAGGCGCGGCGGCAGCGGCAGGTCGGCACCGCTGGCGACTGCATCGCGCAGGTTGGCCTCGGGCAGCCTCTGCACCTGCAGCACCAGGGCCGAGGCATTGTCGTCCGAACCCGCGGCCAGCGCCGACTGCACCAGCAGCGCGGCGGTCGCCTCGGCACCGGCATTGCCGAGCGCAAGTTCCGACAGCGTGCTGCTGATGCCGAACTCCGGCAGTGCATTCCACACGCCGTCGGTGGCGAGCAGGAACACGTCGCCTTCCTTCAGGTCGCCCATGCCATGGTCGACCGCCAGGTGCCGGTCGAGGCCGATCGCGCGCGTGAGCACGTGGCGCATCTCCGGCCGGTCCCACACGTGGTCGGTGGTCAGTCGCGTGAGCGCGCCATGGCGCAGCAGGTAGAGCCGCGTGTCGCCGGCATGGGCGAAGTAGTAATGACGGCCGCGCAGCACCAGGCAGGTCAGCGTGGTGGCCATGCCGGCCAGCTCGGGCCGCACCGAGGCCTGCTGCTGTACCCAGCTGTTGGTGGCCTTGAGGACGCGGTCGAGCGACTGCGTCACCGGCCAGGTGTCGGGCGTGGCGTAATAGTCCGCCAGCAGGCCGCGCACCGTGTATTCGGCCGCCTCGCGACCGCCGGCGCTGCCGGCCACGCCGTCGGCCACCGCGGCGATCAGCCCCTTGGACGACAGCGACGGTTCCGCCGGCGTGACCATGCCGACGAAATCCTCGTTGCGCTCGCGCCGGCCGGCCTGGGTGGCGTGCCCGGCGGCGACGGTCAGGGGCATGGCGTCTCGCTGCATGGACGGCCTTTCCTCAGATGCGGGCGGTGGTCATCGCGGCGCTGCCCCAGGTGGTGCGCCAGCGCGCCTTCACCAGCGACAGGCCGATCAGCGCGATCACCGCGAGCGACGCGAACACCGTCATGCCGAGCTGGTAGCTGCCGGTCGCCTGCTTCGAATAACCGAGACTGGAGGCGAGATAGAAGCCGCCGATGCCGCCGGCCATGCCGACCAGGCCGGTCATCACGCCGATCTCCTTGCGGAAGCGCTGCGGCACCAGCTGGAACACCGCGCCGTTGCCGGTGCCCAGCGCCAGCATCGCCAGCACGAACACCACGACCGCCGCGAACGCCGACGCGAGGCCGACGCTGGCGATGAACAGGAACAGCGCGGCCAGCGCATACATGGCCGACAGCGTGCGGATGCCGCCGATGCGGTCGGCGATGCGTCCGCCGATCGGCCGCACCAGCGATCCGGCGAACACGCAGGCCGCGGTGAAATAACCGGCCGTCACCGGCGACAGCCCGTACTGCGTGTTGAAGTAGATCGTCAGCGACGAGGCCAGGCCCGAGAAGCCGCCGAAGGTGACCGCATAGAAGAACATGAACCACCAGGCATCGCGGTCGCGCAGCACATGCAGGTACTCCACCAGCGACTTGGGCGGCGGCGCGGTCGGCGCATCCTTCGCCGCCGCGATATAGACCAGGAAGGCCACGCCCAGCGGGATCAGGCACAGGCCGAACACGTTCTGCCAGCCGAAGGCCACCGCCAGCGCCGGCGCGAACAGCGCGGCGAACGCGGTGCCGGAATTGCCGGCGCCGGCGATGCCCAGCGCCGTGCCCTGGTGTTCCGGCGGATACCAGCGCGATGCCAGCGGCAGCGCCACCGCGAATGCGGCACCGGCCACGCCGAGCAGGATGCCGAGGATCAGCAGGCTTTCGTAGCTGCGCATGTCGCCGAGCCAGGCCCAGGTCAGGCCGGCCATGACCACCACCTGACCGATGGCGCCGGCCTTCTTCGGCTTCAGGTGATCGACCAGCACGCCCATCACGATGCGCAGCAGCGCGCCCGCCAGCAGCGGCGTGGCCACCACCAGGCCCTTCTGGGCGGCGGTCAGGCCGAGGTCTTTCGCGATCTGCACCGCGAGCGGTCCGAGGATGACCCAGACCATGAAGGACAGGTCGAAGTAGAAGAAGGACGCCAGCAGCGTCGGCGTGTGTCCGGCTTTCCAGAAGGAGGTCTTTTCCATGATGTGTCGTCGTCGAGGGTGGGCTGCGGTGCTTGTCCGGGCGGATGAAGTCGGCGCCGCGTCGTTGCGGGCCGGATGCGGGAATGCAATCGATGTGCCACGCGCGCAAGGGGGATCGCTGCCGCATTGCGGGGCATGCGCCGCGCCGGCGCGCGCCGGATTCGTGCGTGGCGCGGCGACATCGCGGCCCGCGCACCGCGCCGGTGCGATGCCGGCACCATGGCGATGCCGTCGCGGCGCGCGCCGGCCACATGCTGGTGCAGCGACGCCGGATCTGGACTGGCACCCGTCTTGCTAAAGGATCGGCATCGCTTCAATGAGGAAGCGGCATCAGGAGGAAGCTTTAATGAAGAAGCTGAAATTGGTCATGGTCGGCAACGGCATGGCGGGCGTGCGGACGCTCGAGGAGCTGTTGAAGCTCGCGCCGGACGCCTACGACATCACCGTGTTCGGCGCCGAACCCCACGCCAACTACAACCGCATCCTGCTCTCGCCGGTGCTGGCCGGGGAACAGACGATCCAGGACATCATGCTCAACGACGTGTCCTGGTATGCGGAGAACGGAATCACGCTCCACCTCGGCAAGAAGATCGTGCAGATCGACCGCGCCCGCCGCGTCGTCGTCGCCGAGGACGGCACCGCCGCGCCCTATGACAGGCTCCTGCTCGCCACCGGTTCGACACCCTTCATGCTGCCGGTGCCCGGCAAGGATCTCGACGGCGTGATCGCCTACCGCGACATCCAGGACACCAATGCGATGATCGCGGCGGCCGAGAAATACAAGCATGCCGTCGTCATCGGCGGCGGCCTGCTCGGCCTGGAAGCGGCCAACGGCCTCAAGCTGCGCGGCATGGATGTGACCGTGGTGCACCTGCCGGACTGGCTGATGGAACGCCAGCTCGATCCGGTCGCCGGCAGGATGCTGCAGAAATCGCTGGAGGACCGCGGCCTGTCCTTCCTGCTGCAGAAGAACACGAAAGAGCTGATCGGCGACGGCCCCGACGGCAGGAGCGGCCGCGTGAAGACGATCCGCTTCACCGACGGCAGCGAACTGCCGGCCGACCTGGTCGTCATGGCGGTCGGCATCCGTCCGAACACCGCGCTGGCCGAGTCGGCCGGGCTGTACTGCAACCGCGGCATCGTCGTCAACGACACGATGCAGACCTACGATCCGCGCATCTATGCCGTCGGCGAATGCGTCAACCACCGCGGCACCGCCTACGGCCTGGTGGCGCCGCTGTTCGAGATGGCCAAGGTCTGCGCCAACCATCTTGCCAGTTTCGGCATCGGCCGCTACCAGGGATCGGTCACCTCGACCAAGCTGAAGGTGACCGGCATCGACCTGTTCTCGGCGGGCGAATTCATGGGCGGCGAGGGCACCGAAGAGATCGTGCTGTCCGACCCGATCGGCGGCGTCTACAAGAAGCTGGTCATCAAGGACGACAAGCTGGTCGGCGCCTGCCTCTACGGCGATACCGTCGACGGCAGCTGGTATTTCAAGCTGCTGCGCGAGGGCAAGAACATCGGCGAGATCCGCGACACGCTGATGTTCGGCGAATCGAACACCGGCCGTCCCGGCGACGTCGGCCATGAGGGCTACACCCGCGCCGCCGCCATGCCGGACGAGGCCGAGGTGTGCGGCTGCAATGGCGTCTGCAAGGGCACCATCGTCAAGGCGATCAAGGAGAAGGGGCTGTTCACGCTCGACGACGTGCGCAAGCAGACCAAGGCATCGGCCTCCTGCGGCTCCTGCACCGGCCTCGTCGAGCAGATCATCATGGCCACCGCCGGCGGCGACTATTCCGCGTCGCCGAAGACCAGGCCGGTGTGCGCCTGCACCGACCGCACCCACCAGGAAGTGCGCGACGCCATCAAGGTCGGCAAGCTGCTGACGATCCGCGGCGTGATGGACTTCCTGGAATGGAAGACGCCGGACGGTTGTTCCACCTGCCGGCCGGCGCTCAACTATTACCTGATCTCCACCTGGCCGCACGAAGCCAGGGACGATCCGCAATCGCGGCTCATCAACGAGCGTGCCCACGCCAACATCCAGAAGGATGGCACCTATTCAGTCATCCCGCGCATGTGGGGCGGCGAGACCACGGCGTCCGAACTGCGCCGCATCGCCGACGTGGTCGACAAGTTCAGGATCCCGACCGTGAAGGTGACCGGCGGCCAGCGCATCGACCTGCTCGGCGTGAAGAAGGAAGACCTGCCGGCGGTGTGGAAGGAGCTCGACATGCCTTGCGGCCATGCCTATGCCAAGGCGCTGCGCACGGTGAAGACCTGCGTCGGGTCGGAATGGTGTCGCTTCGGCACGCAGGATTCGACGCTGATGGGCAAGCAGCTCGAGCGCGCGCTGTGGCGCATGTACGCGCCGCACAAGGTGAAGATCGCGGTGTCGGGCTGCCCGCGCAACTGCGCCGAGGCCGGCATCAAGGACGTCGGCGTGATCGGCGTCGATTCCGGCTGGGAGATCTATGTCGGCGGCAACGGCGGCATCAAGACCGAGGTGGCGGAATTCTTCGTCAAGCTCAAGACCCATGACGAGGTGCTGGAATACGCGGGCGCCTTCCTGCAGCTCTACCGCGAGGAAGGCTGGTACCTGGAGCGCACGGTGCATTACATCGCCCGCGTCGGCCTCGAGTACGTGAAGAAGAAGGTGGTCGAGGACGCCGCGAACCGCCAGGCGCTGTATGAACGGCTGCTGTTCTCGCTCGACGGCGAGCCGGATCCGTGGCACGAGCCGGAGAAGGCGCTGGTCGACCAGCGGCAGTTCGCGCCGCTGGCGGTGTGAGCGGACGGCGCACCAGACATCGCAGGCAAGGGAAAGAGCTTCCCTCCCCCTGGAAGGGGGAGGGAGCCCTGCGCCACCACATTGATCCGGAGAACCCCATGACCACCACCTGGAAACCCATCTGCACCCTCGGCGACATCCCCGTCCTCGGCGCGCGCGTCGTCAAGCGCCCCGGCCGGCATGACGTCGCCGTCTTCCGCAACGCCGAAGACAAGGTGTTCGCCCTGCTCGACCGCTGCCCGCACAAGGGCGGGCCGCTGTCGCAGGGCATCGTCCACGGCGAGCGCGTCGCCTGCCCGCTGCACAACTGGAACATCGAACTGACATCCGGCTGCGCCGCCGCGCCCGACGAAGGCTGCACGCAGAAATTCGCCGTGAAGGTCGAGGCCGGCGTGGTCCATCTCGATCTCGCGGAGCTTGGCATCGCCGACACGGAAAGCGCCGAGGCCGCATGAGCGCACTGCGCGAATCGAAGACGACCTGCTGCTATTGCGGGGTCGGCTGCGGCGTGATCGTGCAGCACGACGGCGAGAACATCGTCGGCGTGCGCGGCGATCCGGATCATCCGGCCAACTTCGGCAGGCTGTGCACCAAGGGCAGCACGCTGCACCTGAGCGCGCGCCCCGAGGTGCGCAGCCAGGCGCGCGCGCTGCATCCGGAGCTGCGCCTGTCGCGCAACGCCCCGCGCGGGCGCACCGACTGGGACACCGCGCTCGGCATGGCGGCCCGCAAGTTCGCCGCCGTCATCCGCGAGCACGGCCCGGACAGCGTCGGCTTCTACATCTCGGGCCAGCTGCTGACCGAGGATTATTACGTCTTCAACAAGCTGGCCAAGGGCCTGATCGGCACCAACAACATCGACACCAACTCGCGCCTGTGCATGTCGAGCGCGGTGGCCGGCTACAAGCAGACGCTGGGCGCCGACGCGCCGCCGTCATGCTACGAGGACATCGATCATGCCGAGGTGATCTTCATCGCCGGCGCCAACACCGCCTATGCCCACCCGGTGCTGTACCGCCGCATCGAAGAGGCGAGGAAGCGCAACCCGGAGCTGAAGCTCATCGTCGCCGACCCGCGCCGCACCGACACCGCGCGCGATGCCGACCTGTTCCTGCCGATCCTGCCGGGCACCGACGTGGCGCTGTTCAACGGCATGCTGCATGTCTGCCTGTGGGAAGGCCTGGTGGACCAGGCCTTCATCGATGCGCGCACGACGGGCTTCGCCGCGCTCAGGGAAACGGTGCGCGCCTACACGCCGGCCCACGTCGCCCAGCTGTGCGGCATCGCCGAGGCGGACATCGTGCGCGCGGCGCAATGGTTCGGCCGCGCGCGCGCCGCGCTGTCGCTGTACTGCCAGGGCCTGAACCAGTCGGCCAGCGGCACCATGAAGAATGCCGCCCTGATCAACCTGCACCTGGCCACGCGCCAGATCGGCAAGCCGGGCGCCGGACCGTTCTCGCTGACCGGCCAGCCGAACGCGATGGGCGGCCGCGAGGTCGGCGGCCTGGCCAACCTGCTGTCGGCGCACCGCGACCTCGGCAATCCCGTGCACCGCGCCGAGGTGGCGCGCCTGTGGGGCGTGGACAGCGTGCCGGCGACGCCGGGCAAGAGCGCCGTCGAGATGTTCGAGGCGGTGCGCGACGGCAGGATCCGCGCGCTGTGGATCGCCTGCACCAACCCGGCCCAGTCGCTGCCGGACCAGCGCCTGGTGCGCGCCGCGCTCGAAAAGGCGGAGCTGGTGGTGCTGCAGGACGCCTATGCCACCACCGCCACCGCGCCGTATGCCGACGTGCTGCTGCCGGCGACCGCCTGGGCCGAGAAGGACGGCACCGTCACCAATTCCGAGCGGCGCATCACGCGCGTGGCGCCGGTGCTCGGCAAGCCGGGCGAGGCGCGCCACGACTGGGAGATCGTGGTCGGGTTCGCGCGCTTGCTGCGCCCGCTGCTGGGCCGGCCGCGCGAACTGTTCCCCTATGCCGGCGCCGAGGAGATCTGGAACGAGCACCGCGAGACGACCCGCGGCCGCGACCTCGACATCACCGGGCTGTCTTACGCCATCCTCGAGCGCGACGGCCCGCAGCAGTGGCCGTATCCGGAAGGAGCGACGACGGGACGCAAGCGCCTCTACGAGGACGGCGTCTTCCCGACCGCGGACGGCCGCGCCCGCTTCGTGGACACGGCTTACCAGCCGGTCGCGGAACCGGTCGATGCGCGCTATCCGCTGCGTCTCACGACGGGCCGCCTGCGCGACCAGTGGCACGGCATGAGCCGCACCGGCACCGTCGCCCAGCTGTTCGCCCATGCTCCCGAGCCGGCGGTGGTGATGTCGGCCACCGACATGGAGCGCCGCTTCATCCGCAACGGCGACCTGGTGCACGTGACCAGCCGGCGCGGCAGCCTGATCCTGCCGGCGGTGGCCGGCGACGACATGCGCGCGGGGCAGGTCTTCATCGGCATGCACTGGGGCGAGGAATACGTGTCCGGACGCGGGCAGGGCAGCGGCGCCTTCGGCGTCAATGCGCTGACGTTGCCGGTGACCGATCCATATTCGAAGCAGCCGGAACTCAAGCATGCGGCCGTCAAGGTCCTCAGGGCGGAACTGCCGTGGCGCCATGTGGCCTTCGGCTGGGTCGACCCGGCGCGCGCGCTGGCGCTGCAGGTGGCGCTGCGGCCTTTCATGCGCCGCTTCGCCTACGCGTCGTGCACGCTGTTCGGCCGCGAGCGGACCGGCGTGCTGTTCCGCGCCGCCGACGACTATCCGGCGGCGGCGGCACTGGTGGCGGAAATCGCCGCGCTGTTCGGGCTCGACCGCGGCGAGGTGCTGCGCTACGACGATCCGCGCCGCGGCGTGGCGCGCCGGATCGCGGTGACCGGCGGCAGGCTGGCCGCGGTCTCGCTGGCCGGCGACGTGGCGGCCGAACACTGGCTGCGCGAGTACCTGGAGGGCAGCCTGCCGGTCGACAGCCTGGGCCGCCTGCTGCTGATGCCGGGCGCCGCCGCGCCGAAGGGATTCCGGGCGCGCGGGCGGGTCGTCTGCACCTGCTTCAACGTCTCGGAAAGCGAGATCGCCGCCGCAATCCGGGACGGCGGCGCGACGTCGCTGGACGCCTTGCAGCAACAATTGAAATGCGGCACGAACTGCGGATCCTGCGTGCCGGAACTCAGGAAGCTCCTGGATGCCGGCATGCCGCGCGCCCGGGCTGCGTGAGGCGAACCGCCGGCGCGATCCGGGCGTGCGGTGCGCTGCCGCGGCGAAGCGTGCCCCGCGCCTGTTCGGTGTAATCTCTCGCCATGACCTCTGCAGACCACTCCCCCCGTTTCGCCGCCGCGCCGTTCATCAAGGAAATCGGCCGCGGCGTGAAAGGCGCGCGCAGTCTCTCGCGCGATGACGCCCGCGCCCTGTACGCCGCCATGCTCGACCGGCGCGTCTCCGATCTCGAACTCGGCGGCATCCTGCTCGCCATGCGCATCAAGGGCGAATCGGTGGAGGAGCTGGCCGGTTTCCTCGACGCGGCCGAGGACTCGTTCACCCGCCTGCGCGCGCCGCGGGGGCAGGCCGCGCCGGTCGTGATCCCGACCTACAACGGCGCGCGCAACCTGCCGAACCTGACGCCGCTGCTGGCGCTGCTGCTCGCGCGCGAGGGCGTGCCGGTGCTGCTGCACGGCGTGACCACCGACCCGGGGCGCGTGACCACGGCGGAAGTGCTGCGCGAACTCGGTTTCGCGCCGAGCGCCGACGCGGCCGCGGCGGAACGAGCGATGGCGGAAGGGCAGCCGGCGTTCCTGACCATCGACGTGCTCGCGCCGAAGATGGCCGGCCTGCTGGCGCTGCGCCGCGTGCTCGGCGTGCGCAGCTCGACCCACACGCTGGTGAAGATCCTGCAGCCGTTCCAGGGGCCGGCATTGCGCCTGACCTCCTACACGCATCCCGAATACCTGACCCTGCTGACCGAGTATTTCGCCACCGCGGCGCCGCCGGAGCAGGGCGACGCCTTCCTGATGCGCGGCACCGAGGGCGAGACCGTCGCCAACCCGAAGCGCGGCCAGCACATCGAGTGGTTCCACGGCGGCCGCCATGACACGCTGGTCGAACGCGACGCCCCCACCGACGAGATGCCGCCGCTGCCGGCCGACCGCGAACCCGCCGTCACGGCCGCCTGGATCCGCGCGGCGCTCGACGGCCGCCAGCCGGTGCCGGCGCCGATCGCCGTGCAGGCCGAGCATTGCATCCGGGTGGCGCGCGAGATCGCGGCGCGCTGAGCCGGACGCCTTGCGGCGCCAAGGCCGGCGCGGCGAAAGCAGGGCGTCTGTGCCCGCGACTTGCCGTTCTGTCATCGCCGTCCGCATCGGCATGCGCGCAAGTCTTTGATTGCAAAGGGATATTGTCCCGGGTGGCGGCCCCCGCAACACCCGGAGAAACGTCTTCCCATCATTTTGGATTGCTGTTATACTCGCGGTCTTTCCCTAAAACCTTACTTCGGTTCAGAGTTTTTACATGACCACCATCCGCCTGAAAGAAAACGAGCCGTTCGAAGTCGCCATGCGTCGCTTCAAGCGCGCCATCGAAAAGACCGGTCTGCTGACCGAGCTGCGTGCGCGCGAGTTCTACGAGAAGCCGACCGCCGAGCGCAAGCGCAAGCTCGCCGCTGCCGTGAAGCGCCACTACAAGCGCATCCGCAGCCAGCAACTGCCGAAGAAGCTGTACTGATTCCCGGCCGCGCACTGTCGCGCGGTCCAGCGCAAACCCGCTCCGGAGCGTCCGCAGCGGGTTTTGGCGTTTAAGAGCCGATCGCTTGCAGTCCGCAAGGCTGCCTGCGGGCTGCCGCCACCAGCCAACCCGTCCCGAATACCCGAACCAGGAGATCGCATGAGCCTCAAGGACCAAATCACCGAAGACATGAAAACGGCGATGCGCGCCAAGGACACCGCCAAGCTCGGCACGATCCGCCTGCTGCAGGCCGCGATGAAGCAGAAGGAAGTCGACGAGCGCGTCACGCTCGACGACGCCATGATCGTCGCCATCATCGAAAAGATGATCAAGCAGCGCAAGGACTCGATCACCCAGTTCGAGGCCGGCGGCCGCCCCGACCTGGCCGAGGTGGAGAAGAACGAACTGGCGGTGCTGGCTGCCTACATGCCGGCCGCGCTGTCGGAAGCCGAAGTCCAGGCCGAAGTGCAGGCCGCCGTCGCCGCCACCGGCGCCGCCGGCCCGCAGGACATGGGCAAGGTCATGGGCGTGCTCAAGGGCAAGCTCGCCGGCCGCGCCGACATGACCCAGGTCTCGGCACTGGTCAAGGCGGCACTGGCCAAGTAAGCCGGCCCGCGTGATCCCCCAGTCCTTCATCCAGGACCTGCTCAACCGCGTCGACATCGTCGACGTGGTCGGCCGCTACGTCCAGCTGAAGAAGGGCGGCGCCAACTACATGGGGCTGTGCCCCTTCCACAACGAGAAGTCCCCCAGCTTCACCGTCAGCCCGACCAAGCAGTTCTATCACTGCTTCGGCTGCGGCGCGCACGGCACCGCGATCGGTTTCCTGATCGAGTATTCCGGCATGGGCTTCGTCGACGCGGTCAAGGACCTGGCCCAGGGCGTCGGCATGACGGTGCCCGACGCCGACGACCGCATCCCGCCGGCGCAGCGCGCCGAACAGCAGGCGAAAAGCCTTGCGCTGTCGGAGGCGATGACGCGCGCCTGCGACTATTACCGCCAGCAGCTGCGCGCTTCGCAGCGCGCGATCGGCTACCTGAAGGGCCGCGGCCTGACCGGCGAGATCGCCGCCAGGTTCGGCCTCGGCTATGCGCCCGAGGGCTGGGACAACCTGCGCACGGTCTTCCCCGACTACGACGCGACGGCGCTGGTCGAATGCGGCCTGGTGATCGACCGTACCGACGAGGAAGGCCACAACCGCAAGCGCTACGACCGCTTCCGCGACCGCATCATGTTCCCGATCCGGAACACCAAGGGACAGGTGATCGGCTTCGGCGGCCGCGTGCTCGACCAGGGCGAGCCGAAATACTTGAACTCCCCCGAAACACCCTTGTTTTCGAAGGGCACCGAGCTGTACGGCCTGTTCGAGGCGCGCCAGGCGATCCGCGAGGCCGGTTATGCGCTGGTGACCGAGGGTTACATGGACGTGGTCGCACTGGCCCAGCTGGGGTTTCCGCAGGCCGTCGCCACGCTCGGCACCGCCTGCACGCCGACCCACGTGCAGAAGCTGATCCGCCAGACCGACCAGGTGATCTTCTCGTTCGACGGCGACAACGCCGGCCGCCGCGCCGCGCGCCGCGCGCTTGACGCCTGCCTGCCGCACGCCGGCGACGATAAGATCATCCGCTTCCTGTTCCTGCCGCAGGAACACGACCCGGACAGCTATGTGCGCGAATACGGCGCGGAGGCCTTCGAGCAGCAGGTGCGCGACGCGATGCCGCTGTCGCAGTTCCTGATCAACGAGGTCGCGGCCGACAAGGACCTGAAGACGCCCGAGGGCAGGGCGCGCCTGCAGCACGAGGCCAAGCCGCTGCTGCAGGCGATGCCGCCGTCGGCATTGCGCCTGCAGATCGTGCGCGGCATCGCCACGCTGACGCAGACCCAGCCCGGCGAGATCGAGGCGCTGTTCGAGCTGTCGCAGCCGGTTGCGCGCGCCCGCGTCGCCCCGCCGAAGGCGCGCCGCACCGCGCCGGTGGGCCTGGAGCGCCAGATCATGCGCATCCTGGTCGAGCATCCGTCGCTGGCGCACGAGCTGGATCCTTCCGCCATCGCCGCCGTGACCCAGGCCACGCCCGACCAGGCGCAGCTGCTGCAGGTGCTGATCGACGCCGCGCTGGCGCTCGGCGCCAACGCCAATTTCGCCGCGCTGACCGAGAGCCTGCGCGCGGCCGGCCAGTCCGAGGAATTCGAAGGCATCATCGCCGACGTCGGCAAGGAGGATCCGTCCGAGATCGACGTGGTGCGCCTCGAACTTGCCGGCGCGATACGACAGACTAGAATCAAACTGGTCAAGGCCGAAATCGACCGGCTGGTCGCCGGCGGATTGGAGAGCGACGAGGCCAAGGCGCGCTTCCGCGAGTTGATGCAATTGCAAGAGCAGTTGCGCCAGCAGGTGGCGCTGGAACATGTGCGCAAGTAGGGCGCCGATGCACGCAGAAGACGACATGGACGGCAGGAAAGTCGCCTCTGTGATATAATTAAAAGCTTTTGATTCAAGGCCTTACGAAGCCTCGTCCGGTCCGCGCAGAGAACGCGGCACTTTCGGGACGCAAAAAGAATCAGCAATTTGCGCGGGCGGATTCGTTCCGTTATCGAGCGCATCGATCAGCTTCACCGCAGGTCATCCGTCCTGCGTAACAAGGCAACCTTTGTTGGCAGTTGATTCCCATGGCGAACGCAATGAAGAAACCCGCAAAAACCACGACCACTTCCGCGAAAACCGCGAAAACGGCCGCCACCAAGGCGACTGCAGCCAAGCCTGCGACAAAGACACCGGCAAAAAAAGCCGCTGCCGTGAAACCTACTGCCAAAGCGAAAGTCACAAAGGCAAGCGTGGCCGTGGAGAAATCTCCTGCCAAGCCGGCCAAGACCGCTGCTGCCAAAGCGGGCACTAAAGTGGCGCCGGCAACATCCAACGCAAAACCTGTATCCAAGTCGGCTGCCCCGAAAGCGGCGGCCGAGCAAGTGAAAGCCACTGTGACCACGAAGAAAACCGAATCGAAAGCCGCGGCCAAGCCCAGCAAGACCGCCGCCAAAGCCGATCCGAAGGCAGCGAACTCGGCCGTCAGCGCGACGACCGACGCAGCGGCCCTGGCGGCGATCGACACCTCCGGCTACGTGCTGCCGGGCGTGAAGGTCCCCGGCCGCCGCGGCCGCAAGCCGAAGGATTTCCAGCCGGAGAACGAGGAAGTGGCGGCGCTGAACGCCGTCGAGCGCGCCGAGCTGAAGGCTGCCGACAAGGCCAAGGCCAAGGACCGTAAGGCCAAGGAAAAGGCCCTGCTCAAGGACGCCTTCTCGTCCGACACCGAAGCCTCCGAAGAGGAACTCGAAGCGCGCCGCCAGAAGCTCAAGACCCTGATCAAGCTGGGCAAGGAGCGCGGCTTCCTCACGTATTCGGAAATCAACGACCACCTGCCCGAGAACATCGTCGATCCGGAAGCGATCGAAGGCATCATCGGCACCTTCAACGACATGGGCATCGCCGTCTATGAAGTCGCGCCCGATGCCGAGACGCTGCTGCTGTCGGACACCGTCGCCTCCGTCGCCAACGACGACGACGCCGAAGCCGCGGCCGAAGCCGCGCTGTCGACGGTCGACTCCGAGTTCGGCCGCACCACCGACCCGGTGCGCATGTACATGCGCGAGATGGGCTCGGTCGAGCTGCTCACGCGCGAAGGCGAGATCGAGATCGCCAAGCGCATCGAGGAAGGCCTCAAGGACATGATCCAGGCGATCTCCGCCTGCCCGACCACGATCGCCGAGATCCTCGCGACCGCCGACCGCATCAACAAGGACGAGATCAAGATCGACGAGATCGTCGACGGCCTGGTCGACCCGAACGCCTCCGAAGCGGACCCGGCGATGGCCGCGGCCGCCGATGACGAGGAAGAGGAAGACGCCGAGGACGAGGAAGAAGAGGAAGAAGAGGAAGAGACGTCCAGCGGCGGCGCCGCCGGTTACTCCGCCGAGCAGCTCGAGCAGCTCAAGCGCGACTCCCTCGACAAGTTCCGCGAGATCGCCGGCAATTTCGAGAAGATGCGCCGCGCCTTCGAGAAGGAAGGCTACAACTCCAAGCCCTACGTGAAGGCCCAGGAAGCCATCTCGAACGAGCTGCTGTCGATCCGCTTCACCGCCAAGTATGTCGAGAAGCTGTGCGACACGCTGCGCGGCCAGGTCGACGAAGTGCGCCACATCGAGAAGCAGATCCTCGACGTCGTGGTCAACAAGTGCGGCATGCCGCGCGCCCACTTCATCAAGGTCTTCCCGGGCAACGAGACCGACCTCGACTGGATCGACGGCGAAGTCGCCGGCAACCATTCCTACAGCGCCATCCTGGCCCGCAACGTGCCGGCCGTGAAGGAGCTGCAGCAGAAGCTGATCGACCTGCAGGCGCGCGTGGTGCTGCCGCTGCCGGATCTCCGCGAGATCAACAAGAAGATGTCGGCGGGCGAGATGAAGGCCCGCAAGGCCAAGCGCGAGATGACCGAGGCCAACCTGCGCCTGGTGATCTCGATCGCCAAGAAGTACACCAACCGCGGCCTGCAGTTCCTCGACCTGATCCAGGAAGGCAACATCGGCCTGATGAAGGCGGTGGACAAGTTCGAATACCGTCGCGGCTACAAGTTCTCCACGTATGCGACGTGGTGGATCCGCCAGGCGATCACGCGCTCCATCGCCGACCAGGCCCGCACGATCCGTATCCCGGTGCACATGATCGAGACGATCAACAAGATGAACCGCATCTCGCGCCAGATCCTGCAGGAGACCGGTGCCGAGCCGGATCCGGCGACGCTGGCGATCAAGATGGACATGCCGGAAGACAAGATCCGCAAGATCATGAAGATCGCCAAGGAGCCGATCTCGATGGAAACGCCGATCGGCGACGACGACGATTCCCATCTGGGCGACTTCATCGAGGACATGAACACGCTGGCCCCGGCTGACGCGGCGCTGCATGCCTCGATGCGCGGCGTGGTGAAGGACGTGCTCGACTCGCTGACCCCGCGCGAAGCCAAGGTGCTGCGCATGCGCTTCGGCATCGAGATGTCGACCGACCATACGCTGGAAGAGGTGGGCAAGCAGTTCGACGTCACGCGCGAGCGCATCCGTCAAATAGAAGCGAAGGCGCTGCGCAAGTTGCGCCACCCGTCGCGCTCCGACAAGCTCAAGAGCTTCCTCGAAGGCAGCTGATCGGTTAACATTGCCGGACTGCAGCACACTTGGGCGGGTAACACCGCCCAAGTGCTTTCTGCGGTATTTGTTGCGCCGCTGCGTGCGGCGTGAACGCAAGGTTTCGGGCCTCTAGCTCATGCCTGGTTAGAGCAGCGGACTCATAATCCGTTGGTGCCCGGTTCGACTCCGGGGAGGCCTACCAATAAAAACAAGGGGTTACGTGAATGCGTAACCCCTTTGTTTTTGGGAAGGTTCAACAAAGGTTCAACCGAGATTTATTCGGGTCAGCGGGTTCAACCGCCGTACTTCTTGCAGGTGCTCGGGCGAGAGGTGGGCATAGCGCATCGTCATCGTCAAGCTGTGATGCCCCAAGAGCTTTTGTAGGGCCAGAATATTCCCGCCGTTCATCATGAAATGGCTGGCAAACGTGTGCCGAAGAATATGGGTAAGCTGGCCGTCCGACATCTTCAGCTTCGCTTGTGTGATCCCTTCTCGAAACGCCGAATATGCGCTGATAAATATCCGCTCGTCTTCGCTGTGATCTTTGTGATGTGCCTTCAATTCCTTTTCGAGATCTTCAGTGATTGGCACGGCGCGTGATTTGCTGGACTTCGTTTTGACGAACTGGATAACGCCGTCGCGTACTTGGGTAATGCGTAGTTGCTCGGCCTCGCCCCAACGAGCGCCGGTAGCCAGGCAGACCTTTGCAATCAGGGCAACGTGCTTGTTCTTCGACGCGGCAAGGCGCGTCAGCAAGGAAGCGATCTGCTCGTGTGATAAGTACGAAAGTTCGCGTTCCTGAATCTTGAATGCGCGAATGTTCTTGAGAGGATTCTCGCGCTTCCAGTGACCGAGGCGGATGTTTTCATTGAACACGGCGCGTAGATACGCTTGCTCTCTGTTCATGGTGCTTTGGGAGATGCCGGCCTCGATTCTTTTCATCCGGTATTCAGCGAACTGATCTGGTGTGAAAAGTTCTGCACGTGGGTTCCCCATTGCCTCACATGTAATGACCCACTGAAAACCTGCTCAGGTCATAATCTGGAAAGGAAGATGACATGAGTACGAAGATGGAAGACGAATTCAAGCGATGGACGGCCAAGCGCAAGGCAGCACTGGTCACCGACATCA